>WFLX010154343.1_pt1 | contig 21336 bp, 19 predicted proteins | sample 4967041 | NCBI WGS metagenome assembly WFLX01 (sample SAMN12857096, study PRJNA449069) | gut metagenome | isolation source: stool from male and female vole | host: Microtus ochrogaster | place: USA:Florida | collected 2017
TGTTGCAGTTTACCTTTCCGCAGTCCTCTATTTCGTTTTCGTATAAGTATTGTAGCAAAATATTCATTATCTTCGTATTATCCACCATACAAAGACCGCTCTTTTGTATCTGTGAACAAAGGTAGTTTACCGCTCCCTCCATACTCTTTGAGGGGTTCGCCATTTTGATAGCGAAGCTGGGTTCTGCAATACACCGCTCTTGTAGCATCATTTGTATTAGCGCTAATGCAGAGTCGTTTGATTTCATCATTGTAGCCATAGTCGTAGTTTTTAGAGGGTTAATAGCAAATAGATTATTATTAGGGAAGTTGCGATTGAGATTACCCAACCCACGCCTCGGAATATCGGTCTGATGAACGCCCACAACGTTAATCCGATAATTGAGCCTATTAGAATTGCTATCCACTTGGCAACCTTTTTTATGCGGTTGAGACTGGAGATGGATGCTTTGCCTCGTCTAACTGATATGTTGTTGTTCGTTTTCATCGTGCGACTTTTTTTTTTATGCGTCTATCGACTATCGAAGTTTTGCTTGCTCGTTGAAAACATTGCGTGAGGGAGATTCAAAGGGCTGTTCGCCTTCGGCTTAAAAATACTAGCTGACCAACGGGAGGTCTGGAGATTTTTCAGTCGAAAGGCAAAAGAATAGCCCTGCTCACTCACGTTTTCAACTGCGAGCAAGCAGTGCTTCCTTAGTAGATGGTACAGCAATAAATTGGAGCGTAGTTTCCGTGTCGGTGAAAACGAATCACGACATATTGGCTACTGAAGATTTTAAATGGTAAAGATTGAACAGTCCTGGAAAGGTGAGTCTGTGATAGGAGATCGAAGTATGAAGACGGCATATCACTGTCTCACCCCGTGGACTGCAGATAAACGGAGAGTGGCGCAACGGCTCTGAAAATAAAAAGAATGGAGAGGGCGTTAAGAACACGGAGAGGCTGATCGTCGGCAGGTTTAGCGCAGCCTGCGAAGCATCCTGCAAAGACCGTCAACCACTCGGTGTTTAGCCCTCTCTTTGAATCTGACGAAGCGGTTAGCGGGAGAGCCGGGCTCGTCCCAAACGCCGCTGACGGCTTTGTCTATAAGTAGTAATATTCGCTTGCGGCAACAATGCCTTAACCGTTGTGCCTCTCGAAGTTTTTGAAGTTTTATATTGATTTTTATTAAAATATATAAAAATATTTGGTAATCTTTATAAAAATTATTAATTTTGCGAACTTGAGTGTGTTTTTTGGCATTACTTATTAAGTAATGTATAGTTTCATCATTCTTGCAATAGTTTTTGCCTTCTATTGCAAGCGTGTAATTAATAAGGCATTAATGGTTATGAATGAGGAGCGCAAAACCGCTTTAAAGAATATCTACAATAGCGGGTGGGGTTATTTTAAAGACCTCCAAAACAGTATTGGAAGTGAAATACTCTCTGAGTTTGTATCCGTTGGTTTTATTATATGCGGTTACACTCGTAAAAAGAAAACTTGGAGAATTTCTAATCTCGGTAAGCATTACGTGCAGGATTTAGATCTTGCATAGGTTATTTATTACTTATAGTTTAAATATGGATGGAGTCTTCTCCGTCCATTTTTTTAGAATTTTCATATGGATCAGTGTTTTGTTGTTCTGTGGATTCCGAAGGTCGATCACCTGACTTTGCCGTTTGATACGCCTAATCATGAAGGATGTCTTACTGTAAACATATCAGATGATCCTGATGAGAATTTTTATATCCGCGTCATAGCAGATAACAAAGATATTGATATTTTAGTACAATGTGAAGGAGATTCTAATGGTTTTGAACATTTCTTAAGATTGGAATTTTTGGATTTCAGTCATAATGGGATGGTAAAATACCGATATGTATCTAAATTCTTGGAAGATAGTGAATTCGGATTTGATGAACATACTTTTCCGGAAGCTGTGTATCATATGATTAAGAGTCTGTATCATAAGCATGACTTTCATGAAGATGAGAGTGATTCCTCTCTTAAGCCTTTCATANCATGCNAGGATATTGATANTCATAANNCTNGTAACGATNCTCTAAATTNGTATTTATTNCAATATGAGTCTACAGTTCAGAATTTAGTCAAGAAGGCGCAGGTTGTAGTCCGTCATGCTGTTGAGTTAGAAAAGGAACATCGTGATGACGAAATTCGTAAACGTTATGAATCCTTTCTACAGATGTATGTCATGGTTTTGGGGTATGATGCATACGGAAGCACTCTTTATAGATCAATATATAATAACAGATATCGCANTNANGNTGNTGATAAGNAATCTCGACGTNTCGCTTTTAATATCGAGAATTCAGTAAAGTATTTTAATGTTCTTTATCTTTTCTTTGATTCAAAAATCAGGCTTGCCAACAATTATTCTATTTTAAGTAAAGCTGAGAAAAATCTTCGAAATTCTGAAGAGAGCTTGTCCAGACTGGAAAGGACTTTTAATACATCCAATCGTAATCTAGAGGTTTCTCTTGAAAGCCTTGCAACTACAGAGCAAACCCTTGTAAAAGCGCAAGAGAATATTGAGGCTACGCAAAAATCTGCTAAGAGCTCAANANGATNGGCTATTTTCAGTATTGTTCTAAGTGTTATTGTTGCAATTGGATCTCTTTGGTATTCTATTTATTCAGCAAAAAAGTCTTCTGAAGAACTTGNTAGAGTAAANATTGAACTTCTAAATACTTTGAAAGATTTGAAAAAGGACCAAACCAATCATCAGGCAGTAGATAGTACCAATAATGATTCATCGAAAGTTCCTANCCCTATACANTTACCATATCATCGGNATAAACGATAATTGTTATCCTTTAATATGTCTAGATTNACGTTATATTNTTATTTAGNAGNGTAGTATTATGAGCCAGTGAAAATTAATCACGACATATGGCTACTGATGATTTTAAAGAATAAAGACTTGATAGTCCTGGAAAGGTGAGTCTGTGATAGGCTGTCGAAGCATGAAGACGGCATATCACTGTCTCATCCCGTGGACTACTGACAAATGGAGAGTGGCGCAACGGCTCTGAAAAGAAAAAGCACGGAGAGGGCGTTAAGAACACGGAGAGGCTGATCGTCGGTAGGTTTGGCGCAGCTTGCGGAGCATCCTGCAAAGACAGTCAGCCACTCGATGTTAACCCACTCTTTGAATTTGACAAAGCTGTCAACGGTAGAGCCGGGTCCGTCCCAAACGCCGTTGACGGCTTTGTCCTTAAGTCGTAGTGTACGCTTGCGACAACTATACCTTGGCCGTTGCACNTATTNANGTTNTGAAACGTTACATAATAATTGTAATGTAAATTTNGTTTTGTTAAATATTTTTCNTATCTTTGCGCTAAATTGAATAATAGAGATATGAAGTAATTTATTTAATCTTTATAATTCAACATAGTATTGAGAGAGTGGATAACGCATATATAAGGAATATATGTGGTTACAGTAATATTAGGAAATATAACTTTTTTAAGTCATGGATAAAAATAATAATAAAGTAGAAGACGAACGTTATGAATTTAATAGCGTAAAGATTGCTCATGAACTGATGGTAGATATCTTGGGTGGTCTCATCCCCGGTGCTCTATTTCTTTTTAGCATAATCCTTTGTGTTGTATTTCCCATTATATGTTATGCTAATCCAGGGAATAAGTTTGGATTCCTCATGAAAGATGGTGATTGGTTCTGGATTGTAGCTTTCCTGTCATTTCTTATTTTGTCTTATGTGATTGGTCATATTTTCTATCGTGCTGATATAAAAGTGCCTGATCGTGCTGATATTAGAAGGGAGCAAAGAAAGAAATTAAAGGCTTTTGTATATGGTATACCAGTGGGAAAAAATAAGAAAGGGTGTAATGAATCTGAAGGTAATGAGAATACTTCAATAGAAAATTCAATATCTTGTGAGGTTGATTATGCTGCGAAACGTATGAGATATGCCGCTAGTAGACTTTATATGGAGATAAAGCCATTAGCTGATGCACTATGTGATTATAAGTGCAATACATCTCATGATCTGTATAATGATGATTTTAAAAAGAATTGTGATGAAGCTATTGAGTTTCTTAATGATATATTAAACAAACCAACTGAGGTATTTATAAAAGGATGGAATGAGAGCGACAGTCCGTTTAAAATACGTCTTAATAAATTCAAAAAAAATATTTTGCATGTTCTTTTTCCAGAAGCTGATTGTATTATTGATTTAAAAGATAATGATGCATCTTCTATGGATTCTATTCTTAAGTCAAATTTTCCTAATAATTTTAAAAAGGAACAATATGAATCTCTAGCAAAACAATTGTTCCCGCAGATTGATCAGTTACCCTTTAGGTCTCGTTATGTTTTGTATGATACAGTCAAAATTGTACCTTTAGTTGCTCAGCACCTTGGTAATGTTGGTTGGAGATTATGGAGAAGATTAAGATTCTATATTAGATTACATTCTATCAATAATAATTGGAAGATTGAGGACTGGCGACGATGTGATAATATTGAGAAGGAGCCATTTAATATTCTTATGGTTGCCTATCTCATACTTCATATGCAGAATGAATCTGGATGTGCTACGGAGAAACGATGTGATTTTCCGTACATGAGTTATTATAAGTATCTACTCAAAAGAGGTCAATTTGAATTGCTTAGATTTGTAAAATGGGGAACCTCATCTGCTAGGACTAAAAATCAAATAAATAAGTATAAGATTGAGTTACAACTTCATGTGCCTAATGCTTATTCTATAATAAGTAAAAATGAATCTCATATACGTATGGCTGCTTCTTCGTGGCATGTGGCTAAGACGGTAAGAGTCGTGTCATGGTGTATGTTTTTGCTTATGGCTTGTTTTTCAGTTCTTTCATGTAAATATCATTCCATTTCAAGTAAGTATGATGATTTAGAATCCGTTGTTAGTAACGTTTCAATGAATCTAGTAATGGATCATGATGTTTCAAAAAAAGACAAAAGAGATTCAGTGAATAATATAAATAAAGACTCTGAGATAAATCATCACTTTGCATCCGACAATACTCTTATTGACGTTAATGTTAAACATCATTTTAATCCCAAAGAGCTAAACGTTGTTGAACAGATTTATTCTAAACTAGATAATGATGATGTCGATGTTGAAGAAAATAATGATAAAAAGAATCGAATTAAAAATGATATAAGATTTATATTATTTGTCCGAAAGTTCTTGCCCTTTATAGGAGGTGAGACTCCTGTAAATAGTTATCTTGCAGTTTTATTTCCTATGATAACGCTGNNGTTTATGTATTATATAATANATAATGTTCCTCGCTTTATTCATTATCAGCGACTTNGTGAGATTTTCTATACTCTTCAGGTNTATAGTCTTTGGCAGGNTGCANAAAAAGCANTATCTCGANAGTNTCTTCNTGATTTAAACATTCGTCGAGCTGATGTTGGTCTTTCTCCTTTGGGTGACGACAGTGATCAGCCATCTTATTTTTAAGTTGGATTCTATGATTATAGGTGTTTTCTATACTAAATTACTACACATCCTTCTGTATAGCATGGATACGGATAGGGATTTCCCATTCGATTGAGTAATGCGCCTGGATTGTTCTATGAATTGATTAGGGAACTTGACATAGCTGGTGTTCCGTTAAAAAAGTATGTTATAGAATCTGTACACACGATTTGTAACAAAATAAAAGCTATAGTAATGAGCTGTATGGAAGGTTTACCTTCCATAGCTTTTGCTCAATTTCATAATCTTCTATAATAATAAAGTAGGTAATAATATATGGATGATGGGAAGAAATGAGGTGTCCTCAAATGTATAAATGTGCTGTTCAAGATATAGATCAGTATGTACGCAAAAAGAAAATTCATGGGAATGCTTATATATCTACCCATCATAATGATGAATTTGAGTTTCTAGATGAGTGCTTTATAAATTATGCAATTCCTGTACTTAGTGTTGATATGGGGGCTGTTTATTGTAAGAGACTGTGTCCTTACTCTTCCTAACATAAATAACATTGAAAAGCTAAAGGGGAGTTATGGTTTTGACGGTGTACGTCCACTTAGGGATACCTATAAACTACGAAAACAAAATTACAAGACTTCAGATTTAGATGATCTTGAAGAAAGGTTGAAGGAGTGTCCGGTTTCCTGCGGATTCTGTAGATTGGAAAGATTAAACATTATTGAAAATTTGTTACTTCATTTGTTATGCGTTTTTTTATGTTTTATAATATGGTTGATGAATGTTTGTTGTATTATTAGTGTTTATATTCCATACTGGTGAAATAAATAAGTCATATCAGATGACATAATACATTATAGATGTAAATACTTTTAGTGTCCTATAATGAGTTTGACTTAATTTATTATGTATATTAGTTTTATGCTTAATGATTATAAGTACGGCGCAGATTTATAAAAAAATTACTTCAAAAATTTGGAAATTTACATTACATTTATTATCTTTGCAGTGTATTTTAAGTATGTCTTTTGTTTTCTATTGTTTCAGGAAGAAAAATGGCATTATTAATTGGAGAGTGTTGGTTTTAATGTTTTNNGTTTANTATTTAAGAATCAAGAAGTATTATTAATTTATTGCTTTTTAAGCTTAATCTATTATTTAAAGTAATAGATATAATTAAGTTTTGTATGAAACTCAAGGGGTTTAATTTATTCCAAGATCGGCGCGCAATATAAGTAAAATCGAGGTAACTCTTGTGCTATATTTATATGGAGCAATCAAATAGAAACGAATCCTTGAGTACCCATCCCCTTAAGGGAGTCTTTATCACTTGCACTATTTGAACTATAAATCTATCTAAATTTGTACATCATGGATAAAAGGAAGATATGGTGGAAAAGGCATAAGGATGCCGTAATCTCAACAATTATTAGTGTGGTAATTGGCTATTTATTAGGTTTTTACCTTGATAGCTACATTAATGTCATGCCTGAACTTAATGCTATCAAAGAAAACACCCAGTGTTTGTCAGATAGCCTGGCCAAATATCGTAATGAGGCTAACGTTGCTATTGAGTATGTTATATATAACTCACCAACAGGAATCCCATGTAAAGTTGGTATAAGTAATGAAGTGAAGGATCACTTTGTTGCAGTAGATGCCAATAACTCTCATGGACTTAAGAAGGGCGATAAAATTTTTCTGATAAATGAAAATGACAGAGATTTTTGCAGCTTTACTAAGACGGTATTTGTGCAGTTAGTTAAAGATAGTCCTAAAAGCTCCGCAGATTTTTTTATCAACAAAAATATGCTTAAAAGTTTGAATATAGGACCTGAGAAACTTTCTCAAGGAGTCTTTACTTTGCATTATAAACTTGAAAAATAAAACCTGTATTTGAAAGAATACATATTTGATTTTTTTCAAAATCTAAGTTAGTGGTATAGGAGTGCGCAATTTACAAGGAGCACTCCTACTTTTATTATATTTCTATAAATTCGTCCAATTGATATAGTGAAAGCGTAGAATAGTTCTTGTTCTGTATTTCTGAAATAATGCGATGAAGAGGTTTGAGTAAACTAATCTCATGATAACTGGCTGGTTTAGCATTGCTTTGGTCCATCTCTTGCTTTAGATTATAGCAACTTGAAGCATAGCTTCTTACATCCCTCCTTGAGAAATATTTAGGCATATCCGCCCTAGCATAAAAACTCGAAGTAAAACTGCCTTAAGTAGTGATAATCGAACTCCGTTCTGTCCCTTGTATGGATTCTATTATATTATGTTGTTCTTCTGAAGTTGTAGGCTATGTTTTATGTTAAAACATGTTAGACCTCAGGTTTAATTCATTCTTGTAGTAACCAATGTTTACGTTTTAACATAGCATAGTGGATATCATATCAGACGATACAGATATAATATTTTATTTATTCTTATATTGGGTCTAATTAGTTATGTCTTATGCCATTTAACCAATTTTTGAATCTCGTCATTTTTTCTTTGCTGATTAAAATCGGCTCTTCTATTGGTACTTTGAACTTTAATTTAACCTGAATCTTACGATTCCATAAATTAATAACTTTATCGATTGCATTCACATTTATTATGTTCTGCCTGTTTGCGCGAAAGAATAGTTTTGGGTCTAACTCAGATTCAATCTTATCCATAGTCTCTTCAAGAACACTAGAGGTGTTGTCAAATGTATATAACTTGACAATACCACAATTGATATTTATCAAGGCGATCTCATCAACGTCTATANGTCNATAAGATCCTCCGNCAAAATTGCAAATAAACCTTTTTCGATAGTTAATATTTAATGGTTTATTCACNAATTTCAACGTTTCGCTTNAGNTAGTGTTTTTTAGTTCTAATGAACGATTTAAGGCAAATTGTATGGCGTCTTTTGTAGGAGGTTTAAGAATGTAGTCTATTCCATTGTATTTAAATGCCTTTATAGCATATTCATCATAGGCAGTGACAAANACTATGTGAGTCGAGATTGACAGATTCCTTAAAGCATCAAATACTAGACCATCGCCAAGGCGAATATCTGCCATAATCAGATCCACATCATGTGACTCGCTGAAATATGTCTTGGTCTCTTCAACACTATAGAGTTTGGCGACAATCTTACTATCTCGATCTACAGATAAAATTAGATTTTCCAGTCTTGATGCTACCAGTACTTCATCCTCAATAATTACGATTTTCATTTTTTGTCATAAATTTTGGGTATTACTACAATATACCTATCATTCTCAATATATTGACTGACTCCACCACATTTTATTATGTTGAATCTGGTTTCTATTGATTTTTTCCCCAATCCAAAGGATATTAAATTATTAGACTCAATTGGATTTAAATTATTTATAATCTTTATATGGTCAGGTTCATCAATTAGAGTGATGTTAAGAGGTGAACTTATTGAATGTTTATTGTGTTTGATTGCATTTTCCAATAATAACTGAAGTGTTCCGGGGCAAATCATTACGTGGTGTGAATTTTCCTTTATCCTTTTGTCTATATTGATATTAATTTCTTTGCCAAATCGAACTTTTACAATATAAATATAATTATTCATATTATCCAGCTCATCATTTAATGGTACAATGTGATTATATCGGTTTTGAAGCATATACCTTAAAATATATGATAGATGATCTACAAATATCTCAGCTTTTTGTGGCTGTTCTGTTATTAGTGCTCCGATAGTATTTAAGCTGTTGAATAAAAAGTGAGGGTTGATGTATGCATGAAGTAAATNNNATTGATTTTGGATTTCTTGTNTCTTTTTTTCTNNAATCTCCCTNTCCATTCTTATNATTTCTTCATTAAGTCTTTTGATCACTATAATTAAGCTTAATATGGTGCTCATGGTAGAAAGGTTGAATATGTTGAATAGCTCACCTTGAAATGACCATCTATCGCTCACTTCCAATCTTATAAAGTGGACCTGTATTATGGTAATCAAGGTTGCTATGATAACGTTGTATAAAAATAACAATCCTACTATCAAACCAACTCTTAGGCTTGGATTTGAATTTTTTGATATTCTCAAAATCATTGCTCCGCCTATTAAGGAGGAAGTCATTGATGCTGTACATGTTAGGTAATCAAACCAATAATCGATTCCATTATCTATTATGGGTTGAAGTGTATCAGGAAAAGGTATCCATAAAGACCATAGTATTTCGTACAAAATGAATAGCAGAACTCCTAGTCCTACTATTGTTTTAATCCAATCTATGAATCTACCTCTTGCTTGCATATAGAAACTAAATTTAGATTACAAAGATAATGTAAATTTGGTAAATAATCAAACATTAATTTGAAAAATCCTCGACAATGACAATTTGTTATTATTAAAAAATGTTAAGACATTTAAGTAGAGTTGTTAATGAGGNGTCCTTATAAGTCCTAAAAATACTAAAATATAGTTTTTATTTATTATTGGATCTCAACTTATTAAAAATTATGATTTAATCATACGTACATGATAAATGTTTTTCTAGTCTCAGTTGCGGTGGATACATATGGAAGATATAGATTACAAATATTATGTTAATACATGCTTCGTTCATCTATATTTTATTTATACGGAGACTTCAAGTTTCGCATTTGGATATATGTCAGGTATAAGTTTGAAATTGTCCGTTTCAATCTAAAGTCAGTCCGCTTGAATAATCTTTTCATATATAAGAGGCTTTTTGAATATTAATTTTGCAGTGTAAAAATTAAACATAAGCAAAATGAACCAAAAATTATTGAGCCTTTTAATGGNGTTTACAAGTATTGCATCNGCAAAGGCTGCTCAGTATACGGGTGTGGTCCTTGATTCAGACCATCAACCGTTGGAANATGCGAATGTTGCTTTGCTTCATCCGCNGGATTCAACTCTGTTATCGGGAAGTANAACCGATCGTTCAGGTGTCTNCNATATTGGATCAAAGGTAAGGCCAGTGATACTTAGAATTACCTATCCAGGTTACTCTCCTATATATATAGAATCCTTCGAAGATAATGTGGGCTCAATCACAATGAGCGAGGGTATAATGCTTGGAGAGGTCACCGTAACTGCGAATGGAGGAAGATTGATTTCGCAGAAAGTGGATAGGCTTATATACGATGTTGAGAACGATCCGTTCTCATCAAATAAGACTGCGATCCAGCTTCTTGAGCAGACTCCGCGTATTATGGTGAACCAGAAGGAATCCACCCTGAGCATGATTGGAAGGGACGGGGTAGGCGTAATGATCGATGGTCGGATGCTTTCAGCTGAGGAGTCCAAGGGATTCCTGTCCAATCTCAGGTCGGATGAGATCTCCTCCATTGAGGTGATTCCCATTCCCCCTGCAAAGTATGATTCTGAAGGGAACATAGGGCTCGTCAACATTCTTCTGAAACCGAATCCTTCACTTGGATTTCAAGGCAACATGAGCCTTAACTATGACCAGAGCTACAGGGATAGNTGGTATNCTTCTGCCACTTTCAACTGGNAGNAAAGCAAGTGGTCCGCTCGAATTGGATTGAGTCCCCACTTTATACAGGGAAAGCAGAATTCCTCGGAGATATTCGAGGCCGAGACATACCAATATGAAAGGACTTCAAGCATGGAGGCTAATCTGAAGGACTATGCCACCAACGCCATAATTAAGGTCATTCCATCCTCAAAAGTGGAGTTAGGCACAATCATCGAGGGTGGAGTGGAGGACAACAGGTTCAATTCAATCCTTTTTTCAGGCACTGATAACCAGTCTTTCATCAATAATACGTATCAGATTAGCACTCCAAGAAACCATAGGGTCAATGTTGCAGTTTATGGTGACATCAGACTTGATGAGGTAGGAAAAAACCTTACAATAACCTATAATTCCCATTTCCGCAAGAGGAAGATTAATGACTTATTTCAGGCCAAGACTCCGGTTGAGTCAGACCTGTCCTCTAAAGGGATGTACTACTATAGGACGAATTCGTTGTTGGCTGACGTTGCCTTACCATTCAGTTTTGCCCGGATAGAAACCGGAATAAGTGGTCAGATAGTAGATAACTCGACCTCCCTCAACAGCGAATGGTCGCCAGAAGACCGTAGAAATTCAAGATATAGGTATGATGAAAACATATACTCAGCCTATGTATCGGCATCCAGGTCGATAGGAGACGCGGTGTATGGCAAAATAGGCGTCAGGTATGAATACACTCAGGTAAAGGGTCATAGCCTTGATAGTGGTGAATCTTCAAGCACCAACTATGGGAATCTGTTCCCGTCCGCGTTTGTAATCTGGAATGTTAATAATGACAATGCCCTGAGCCTTAATTACGCATACCGTATCCAGCGACCTTATTTTGAGGATTTGAATCCATTTGTAAGATATTACGACTTCAATAATTTCCATCAGGGCAACCCCAATCTTCGACCAAGCAAGTCACATAACATGGAACTGAACTACTCCTATAAGGGGAGCCTCAATGTGACCCTGTGGGGAAACACGATCAATGATAACATCGAATACATACCCTTGCTTTTGGAGAACGGTGATCAGACTCAGCTGGCACTTAACGCATCCAATATACGGAAAGGAGGTGTTTCCGTCAGCTATTATATCTCGCCGGTTGAATGGATGTCGGTGTCGGCTCAGGCATCCGGTTTCTATAACCACAGTCATTGCTATCTACCGGAACTCAATATAAATAACATGNNCNGCTGGGGNGGTAATTTAAATCTCTATGCNAACTTCTTCATGAACCGCTCGAANTCCATGCGTNGTGNCANTTCCTATTGGCAGACCCTTCCTTCATATGACGGCCTGCAGAAGTCGAATGGTATAGGATCGTTGAATGTCGATTATTCCTATTCCTTTCTTAATGACCAGTTGGTGGTTTCTGCGGGAGCGAACGATCTCTTCAATCAAAATATTTCCAAGACTAAACGTTACTACCGGGACTATGAATACAAATCAATCACTAATGGTTTTCAACGCAGCTTCTGGATTGGTGTGACATGGAAGTTTGGCAAGAGGACTGTAGATGAGGTAGATGGATATGCAAAGGATGTTTTAGGTGGTAGAGGCATTTGATGTAGTAATATATAATCACCAAAATAATAATGATATGANACTGAGAAAATTCGATATAGATAAGAAACTTTCTATAGCACAGATGAAGCAAGTTAAAGCAGGTTCTGTGGCAAGTATGTCCGGAAACATACAAACATTCACGAATACGGGCTGTGATTCAGACAGAGGCGGACAAATCTTAGATACAAATAATTGATATAATATATTTCTTCTTTATATAAGGCATTGGACACATTGAAATAGCATGCTGAAAAAGTAAATTATGTTCAATAAATTCTTAAGTGCAAGACCACCTCCGTAGACAATGGAAACTATCCAGATATACGTAACTTTCTTATACATGTTACTTATCAATGGTTATGAGAGACTGATTATTTATTCAGAACTCAACGTTCTGACAATTCAAGTATAACACAAATTCAACGACAATGAGACTCGACATATTTGAACTCGACAAGAAGCTCTCCGTAGCGGAGATGAAGCATGTGAAGGCTGGTTCAGTAAATACATGTTCCGGAGGGAAGCATATTTGCACGAATGTTGGCCTAGACGTCGATAGAGGTGGCCGATGTGATGATGCTAATGCTATGGGCTTTTAATAATAAAACAATGGCATAAAGACTTGATTATAGTAAAATATAAAGTTAAATAGAGAGATGAAACTCGACAAATTTGAACTCGATAAGAAACTGTCCGTAGCAGAGATGAAACAGGTGAAGGCAGGCTCTGTAAGCAGCACTTCAGGTGGTAAACGTACCACATCCAACTTCGGATATGATACCGATAAGGGCGGCAATCCCTCGGATCTCGGCTTCTGATTCTATCCGGCACTAAATATTGTAAAAACAAAAGTATAACTAAAAAACAGAACAAGAAATGAAACTCGACAAATTTGAACTTGACAAGAAGCTCTCCGTAGCGGAGATGAAACAGGTGAAGGCAGGCTCTGTAAGCAGCACTTCAGGTGGTAAACGTACCACATCCAACTTCGGATATGATACCGACAAGGGCGGCAATCCCTCGGATCTCGGCTTCTGATTCTATTCGGCACTAAATATTGTAAAAACAAAAGTATAACTAAAAAATAGAACAAGAAATGAAACTCGACAAATTTGAACTTGACAAGAAGCTCTCCGTAGCGGAGATGAAACAGGTGAAGGCCGGTTCTGTGAGCAGCACTTCAGGTGGTAAACGTACCACATCCAACTTCGGATATGATACCGACAAGGGAGGTAATCCCTCAGATCTCGGCTTCTGATTCTATCCGGCACTAAACATAGTAAAAACAAAAGTATAACTTAAAACAGGACAAGAAATGAAACTCGACAAATTCGAACTTGACAAGAAACTCTCCGTAGCGGAGATGAAGCAGGTGAAAGCTGGCTGCCTATGCACTACCAGCGGAGGAAAAACGGTAACTACAAATATTGGATATGATAGTGATCCTGACGGTAATCCGCGAGACTTCGGTTGCTGATCCGACAATGTGATAGATATAATAACGTCACAAGTATAACTAAAAACAGAAAAAGAATGAAACTAGACAAATTCGACCTTGACAAGAAGCTCTCCGTAGCGGAGATGAAACAGATCAAAGCTGGTTCAGTCAGTACAACCTGTGGGGGTAAAACTGCTACCACAAATGTTGGGATTGACAGTGATCCAGGTGGCGATCCTAAGGATATAGGATTCTGATATTATTTCGGTTTAACATTGGAACAATAACGGGGTACCTAGAATTAAATATAAGTGATACTCAACAAGAAACTTTAGCTGTTGAAATGATATTAGTCAGGCTGATTTAATCATCATTTCTATGTAGGTAAAATACTCATCGTTTCGTATTTTATATCAACAATGAGGTCATCCTGAATATTGGGATCCTAAAATAAGTAAGATATTATCTTCAAAACTGATATAGATTCATTCGACAATAATGAATTTTGCAGTAGTATTAAAACTCCAATGAACCATAGGAGGATGGTTCTTAAAGAGAATTGCCTCCTATGGTAAAAAACTATCTATAATATGGTACTAATTTTATCAATACAGCATGACATTTCTACCAGTCTGGTTATGGATTGGCTTGAATTGCATGGAATACCTGTCTTGCGAATCAATGGAGATGAAAACAAGTGGATTTTTAAGCATGTCACGCAGGCTGGTGTTTTCTTTGAGAATAAAGAAACTGGAGAGGTAGTTAACATATCAAAATGCTCTGCTTGCTGGTGGCGGAGGTCTGGCATCAGAAAAGAAGACTATTATCCATTGGATTTAAAGAATCAAGATTACAAAGTCGGGAAAAATATTGGAATAAACGATTATATTCCACAAATCATATCTAGCGAGATTATGGGACTCCATGAATATGTTCTGAACCGTCTAAAAAACGATATACCGATACAATTAGGTAGTCCTAATATGGATCTTAATAGGTTAGTTGTCTTGGATATGGCAAAAGAAATCGGTCTAAATATTCCTGACTTTGAAGTCATAACATCATCCAATCAGCTGTATATGGCACAAAGATCAATGGGAGGTGTTGTAACGAAAGCAATTGTAAATGGCGTATATGATGTTATTGGAAATGAACGATTCTACACATATACTNAGCTTATTCCTGATAACNTTNTCAATCAGGACGAAGNCATTCCTNTTGCCCCATCACTAATCNCTAAGTTGATACATAAGAAATTCGAGATACGTTCCTTTTTCTTGGATGGGAATTTCTATTCTATGGCCATCTTCTCCCAAGGTTCAGAAGCGACCAAAATTGATTATAGAATAGCTCCTCCTTCTGTTGAGGTGCCATATCAGTTACCAAAAGATATTGAGATGAAACTTGCGAAGCTCTACAGAAAATTAGAACTTAACACTGGTTCGGCAGATCTTATTGTAAATGAGGAAGGAGAGTATGTATTTCTTGAAATTAACCCAGTGGGACAATTCGGAATGACCAGTGTTCCATGTAATTATAATCTAGAAGAGAAAATAGCAAAATATCTAATATATGGAACAGGAAAAGGCATACCGGCAGAAGTGTGAGCAGCTAAAGAACTTGCCTCTGATGCTCTTAACAATACATCATAATATCGTAGGTTGCGATAAGGAAGAAAAAAAGATGTATTGTCAAAGCCGCCGTCATCAGTGCATAAGCTTTAGTTTGGCTAATTCGACTCGCTCAATATCAAAAACCTTAGCAAAAGATAAATAAAAATGAACTATTCGCAAGAAGATTATTTGGTGCTTTTGAGCACATGTCAGGTTACGAAGGGAAGCAATCGAAATATCCTAATTGATTATGCGCATGACAGTGTGTATGAGATAGGGAACGATCATGTTCAATTGCTGCACAAATTGCGTGAAACCCCTATTTTAAATGTTTCTGAACAGATAGAAGATGATGAGTCCAAAGGATATTTTGAGGNGTTCATCTNGTTCCTGATTTCTCAGGAAATGGCAGTGGTTACGCCCCATCCAGAGAATTTTCCTGAAATCNCAAAGAGTCTGCATNATGACAGTTTGAAGATTATTGACAGCATCCTTGAAGTCGCTCCAGATTCCAGTCTTGATGGTATTGAAAAATTCTGCCGAGAGATTTCTGAATTAGGTTGTCAGGAAATCGTTGTTTGGTTTGTATCCGAATCGATAACAATGGAAATCATTGATGCCGTATTCGATATTCTNACAAAATATGATTTCAGCTATATTGAGGCTCACTGTACTTATAATGGAGTCATGAAAAATCGAGAAATTGTATGGTCTTTTGTAGAAAACCATGCAAGTCTAAAAAGAGTCTATTTGTATTCTGCTGAAAAAAAGGAACGTGTTGACGTAGTAAATATATTTAGTGATTTAGCACCAATGTCTTTAGGAGAGATTATCTATGTAGAGGAAAATTTCAATGATGGTAACTGTTGTGGACAGATACATTTTGAGTCTCTTGATTTCTCCGGGTATTGGGTAACNANTATGCTTCTTAAAAAGAATGGTTNTCNCTATNAGAANGTCTCACTCAAGANGGATGNTACTATCGTGAATTGTCCNTGTTNNGNCGTGGCNTATGGTANTATTCGAGNCACAACAGTGGAAAATGTCATTCAGAAGAAGACATTCAAACGTTGGGGTGAAATAAAAAAAGATGACATTCATGTATGTAAGGAATGTGAGTATCGATATAATTGTACTGATTGTAGAGCGTTCCGTCTTACTGATGATATATTCAGCAAACCATCCAAATGTAAATATAACCCAAGACTTTCATCATGGGAATAAAAAGAAAACCGTTTGTCGCTCAACATGATGCTATGGATTGTGGCCCTGCTTGTTTGGCTATGATCTCAGAATATTATGGTAAGAAGCATAATCTCCAATTCCTAAGAGACCACTCTTATCTTACTAGAGAAGGAGTGAGTCTCATGGGGCTGCGTGAAGCTGCAGAATACATTGGTATGGAATCTTGTGCGGTGCGGAATACTATAGATGAGTTGGTTCAGAAAACAGAACCAGTAATATTATTTTGGAATGCATGTCATTTTGTCGTATTATATTCCACACATTCATCGTTTATAACAGGAGAACGAAAGTTTACGATTGCCGATCCTGCTAAAGGACTTGTGACTGTTGGAGAAAAGGATTTTGCTAGTTCATGGTTGGACGAGTCTGGAGAAGGAATTTGTTTTATGGTAGAACCAACACAAGAATTTTTCAATCAGGCAGTAGATATCTCTGAAAAGAATGATCTTAAATATCTTTTTCGGAATTTCAAGCCACATACCAAATCGTTTCTGAAATTGGGACTGTGTTTAATCATCGGGTCTATCATGACAATGATATTGCCTTTTCTCACACAATCATTGATTGATGATGGTGTTACAAGTAGATCCATATCCCTTGTGACTTTAATAANNTGTGCCCAATTGGCAGTGTTTGCAGGTTCGTTGTTTATTGAAGTTATACGGAACTGGATTGTCCTATATGTAGGAGCTAGAATTAACATTGATATAATCACTGCTTTCTTTGAGAAAATAACCCGTCTTCCGTTTAAGTTCTTTGATACTAAATTTGCAGGTGATTTCTATCAGCGTGTGAATGATCATACTCGGATAGAATTGTTTTTGACCTCCCAAACCCTTACTACTATTTTTTCGTTGTTGAATTTTGCAATACTTTTTTTTGTATTGTTAAAATTCCATGTAGCAATTTTGACAATATATCTNCTTTTGACGATTGTGTCAGTGATATGGTCAATTCATTTTTTGAACCGAAGGGAAAGGTTAGATTATCTACGTTTTAAGAATAATGCTCAGAATCAGGAAGCTATAAGTGAGATGATATATGGGATTCAGGATTTGAAATTGAATGGATTGGAAGAGTATAAAATTAAACGCTGGAAAGAAATACAAGTAGATTCATTCAGAATAAACCTACAAGGTCTAAAACTCGATCAACTTCAACTTACCGGTTTTGATTTTATAAATCAATTCAAGAATCTGATAATTACATTTATTGCAGCAGTATTAGTTATTGAGTCAGAACTTACTATTGGAGGGCTTTTAACGATATCCTTTATTATTGGTCAGATGAATGCTCCAATGAGTCAGTTGGTTGCTTTCTTCAGAAGTTTTCAAGACGCAAACTTAAGCATGAAAAGGCTGTCTGAAGTACATGGGATGAAAGACGAAGGAATCAACTGTAAGTCTTTACCAGCTTCTGTGTCAGAGGATATTGAACTGAACAATATCAGCTTCCAATATGAAGGGCCATCTTCTCCCTATGTTCTTCATAATATATCTTGTAAGATTCCAAAAGGTAAGGTAACTGCTATAGTCGGNGCCAGTGGAAGTGGAAAATCTACACTATTAAAGTTATTGATGCAATTCTATGAACCAACTTCCGGGAGAATATTAGTAGGTGGTAAAGATCTCAATGACATTATTCCAAAAGAATGGAGACGTAAATGTGGTGTAGTCATGCAGGACGGTTTTCTATTCTCAGAGACTATAGCAAGGAATATTGCTACTGGAGAAGAAAAAATCGACTATGAAAGACTTTCTTATGCGCTCCAGACTGCAAATCTAATGCAGTTTGTTGAGGATCAAGCTAAAGGATTTGAAACTACGGTTGGAGCACAGGGAAATGGAATTTCTGGAGGGCAGAGGCAACGCTTGTTGATAGCCCGGGCGGTATATAAAGATCCCCCGTATCTTTTTTTGGATGAAGCTACCAGTGCTTTGGATACTGAAAATGAATTTATAATTCATGAGCACCTTAACAGGTTCTTTATAGGAAGAACTGTTGTTATTATTGCCCATAGATTGAGTACCGTTCGTAATGCTGATAACATCATAGTTTTAAGGGATGGAGCAGTTGCTGAAAGTGGTACTCATGAGGAGTTGCTTCAGAAAAAAGGTGAATATTATAAGCTGGTTAAAACACAATTGTAAATAGGCGTAGTATGGAAAACATTGATNGCANTTTCNCAGNGAAGNGATATNTTCTGATTCGGNTTGCCATTCCACTTNGTATCGGCATACTGGTATTGANAATAGTATTNCTCAGATGGGCCAGAATTGGAAATAATTCAATACTTGAACATATATTAAATTTTTATACGCGATGAAATATATACAATCACTTTTTATCAGAGATGACCAGAATCCGTTTGTGGATTCATTCGGATGGATTGCTCCATACTATCATCTCATGGGATGGGCATTGAGTTGCCTGACCTTGAAGAATCAATTGGGACATTTGTCTCTTTATTGTAATAGACGTGCTAAGGAACTTTTGGTAGATGTCCTTGAACTTCCTTACGATGAAGTTCATGAAAGTATGAATAACTGGGAACCACCACACCCTCAACTTTGGGCATTGTCAAAGATACATACATATGCTCAGCAGAAGGAGCCTTTCCTTCATATTGATGGGGATGTCTTTTTATTTGATAAATTCCCTGAGCGTATAACAAAGGGCTCTGTGGTTGCTCAAAATGTGGAGGAGTTTACAGATTACTACTATACATTTATGAAACCGATCAAACGGCATTTCATCTATCATCCAGTGTGCGTGAAAGATGATTTTAAGAAAATGGAAAATTTACATGCTCTCAACGCCGGTATATTAGGTGGATGTGATATAGATTNCTTTCAGAGGTACACTGCAGANGCTTTCAAATATGTAGAAGCAANTCTTACAAGCCTTAANGNAATGGANGCANATAGGTTTAATGTTTTTTTTGAGCAGCATCTTTGTTATAATATGGCAAAAGAAGAAAACTTAAACATTGAGTACTTGCTGCCTCAAACCTATCATGATAATTCGTATCTTGGTTTAGATCTGTTTCATGAGATATTATCTGGAAAAGCTAAGTATTTCCATCTGTTGGGTAATTATAAAGCAGATGAGTTTACTTGTCAACAGATGGCAAAAACGCTTCATGCTTTGTATCCTCAGTTCTATTATAAAATCATAGCTCTCTTTCCAGAATTGGCTAAGGAATACGACGGGGTCCAATATCAATCTGAATGTGAAAAGATTTATCTGAGTAATCGCTTTATGGAAAATAATGTTTCCTTGGAGACTAAAACTGTATCATGGAAGCCTGAAAACCTCAATAAAATTTTCTCAAAGGATTATAATGAATTTTCCGAAAAGGTCAATATGTTCTTACAGAAAGCAGACTCGTTCTCAAAGTCTTATCTTAATGGTCGGGACTCTCTGTCGTTTTACTGGTACCATCGTATTATGGATGAAGATCAATTATTTGAAGTATCTCCAGTGATACAGGTTATTCAATCTTCGTATGATTGGGCGAAACTTTACAGAGCTCACAAGACTTCTGGAATAGAATATTATAACTCGTGTGATGAGATTCCAGACATGGGTAATTATTATTCTTTAATAGTGAGTGAACTCAATACGGATGGCTTTTCATTATTTGATATTGATGAGTTTGAGGCGTTTATGCTCAATGCCTGTCAATCTCCTATTAATAAAGAAACTTTAATTAATAATCTATTCAAAGAGGTAGATCCTGAAATTAAAGAACTGTATCCCACAAAGTTCAGGGCCTTAGTCTCAGAATGTTTAAAGCGACTGATTTTGATGAAAGCCATACAACCTGTAGATTAAGTTTGGATTGGAACGGTGTTTATTTCTCTGTTTTTGGGGAATAAGGATATGTATCCTCAATAAATATTACCAGTAACGGAGCTGATATCAGGTCGTTTTTTAATAAGATAATGCAAATAAAGTCTGTTGTGGTGGTCGTAAATCTTTTTGTGAAGGAATAATATCAATAAGAAAACGGAGTATAGTCAATAGAATTGGAGTGGTGTCAAGTTCACAGGCTGATACTCACCTCCAACTTATTGGCTATGCTCGGCATCTCCATATCGATCGCAAATGACAGAATGCAGTTTTGTGAAGGTAAGATTGACTTTTACTAAGACATGCGTTATTATCTTAATTGCTATTAAGAAATAATTTNTATGGATTTANTCTGCATTGTNTTTTTCAATGGTAGTTTATAGTTAGTTTGTATATGTTTGTATGTANANANTATGNTTGTATGTTTGGTTATGTTTTTTTTATAAAGGTTAATTGGTTGATTAATATATGTTTGATAAATTTACTTTTGTGTGCATTGTCTTTATCTTGGGTTTAGTTTGTAGGATTTGTTTGTATATTCGGGCTTAGACGAGGTATTTGTTTGCAGGATCTGTTTGTATTTGGTCCTCGAGACTGAATTTATTTGTATATGTTTGTATAGGAATATTCCTGTTTGGCCTTTTATGGTCTGTAA
>WFLX010008231.1_pt1 | contig 21333 bp, 17 predicted proteins | sample 4967041 | NCBI WGS metagenome assembly WFLX01 (sample SAMN12857096, study PRJNA449069) | gut metagenome | isolation source: stool from male and female vole | host: Microtus ochrogaster | place: USA:Florida | collected 2017
TTTGCCGACAGATTCGATAGCTGTACGCACTTTCTGAATTACGGGAGCCATGAGATCCTGATTCATTTTCTGGAGATCCTGCATGGCGTTTTGGCTGAACTGGTCAAGTTTCTGCTGATAGTCTTGAAGCTCACGGGCCTTACGCTCGCGGATAGCAGGAAGTTCGTCTTGCTTCATATTCTGGAAGTCATCGACTCTGCGCTGCATTTCCTCCTGAAGCTTGTTGAATTCCTCCTGATATTTCTTTCCGGTCTCGTCCACCTGTTTCTGAGCAGCGGCGGTGTCGGGCATCTTTTCAACAAGTTCATTAATGTCAACGAGACCAATTTTAAGGGTCTGGGCGGAGGCGAGCATAGGTATGATAAGGGCTGCCACCAACAAGATTTTCTTAAACATTACTTTTTAGAGTTGTTTGATTTATTTGCGTGATTTATTTAATTAGTGCAAAGTTACTGAAATTATTTGGAATAACCCAATTTTGCAAGCACTTCATTGCTGACATCAATACGGGGAGAGGCGAAGACAATGCTCTGTGAGGAGGCACGGTCGAAAATAGTCTGATATCCCTTTTCTTCAGCCACGGCTTTCACTGCGTTATAGACATCTTCCTGAATAGGCTTCATGAGAGACTGACGCTTTTTGTAAAGTTCGCCTTCAGGCCCGAAATATTTATAACGTAGTTCGGTGACCTCTTTCTCCTTGGCCACGATTGCCTCCTCGCGTTTCTTTTTCTGGTCGTCGGTAAGGAATACCATTTCACTCTGGTAGTTCTTATACATGGTCTCAGCTTCCTGAGAAAGCTGATTGACCTCCTTTTCCCAACGCTGAGACACCTGACTGAGCTGTTCGTTAGCCATTTCGTATGCCGGGACGTTACGAAGGATATAATCCATATCCACGAGGGCGAATTTCTGCGCTGAAATCACTCCGGCCCCACAGAGGGTGATGAAAAGTGTGAGTATGATCTTTTTCATATTCATTCGGTTTTGTTTTTACTTATTGACACAAAAGATGCACTAAAGTTTAAACGAATGATACTCTGCAAGAGTTCAGATTAAGCAATTTGCATCAGAATTCCTGACCGAGCACGAAGTGAAGCTGGCTGCCGCCGCGACGCCCCCACACCTTGTCGAAGCCGTAGCCCCAGTCGATGCCGAGGAAGCCCAGCATAGAGAGGTAGAGACGCACACCGACACCGGCACTTCTCTTGAGATTGAAAGGAGAGAACTCCTTTACAGAAGTCCAGCAGTTGCCGGCTTCTGCGAAGGCAAGTGCGTAGATTGTGGTGGAAGGCTGAAGCATGAAGGGGAAGTGGAGCTCCATGCCGAAACGTCCGTAGGCATAACCCTCATAACCCCAGGGAGTGAACTGGCCGTTCTCGTAACCACGCATGGCAATTGTCTCGGTAGCGTAAGTGTAGCTACCCGACATGCCGTCACCGCCGAAATAGAATGTCTCGAAAGGTGTCTTGAAATACTTGTTCCAAGAGCCGAGAAGAGCGAAATCGGCACGTGTCATCATCACGAGAGTCCATTGTCCTTCAGGATCGGTGAGTGGAGTGTAGGTTTTGCTCTTGTAGCTGACTTTCCAATACTCGATCCATTTGTAGAGTTCACGTGTAGCTTTGTCCCAGCTCTCGGTGTCGGAGTTGGTACGCTGTGCCAGACGTGCAAGCTCTTTCCAGTTTTTATTTTTTGAGAAGAGGCTTGCCGGTGGAGTGAGAGTGACATTGATAGAGAACTGCGAGCCACGGCGCGGATAGATAGGCTGGTCGATACTTGTGCGTGAGAGCGACAGACCAAGAGAGAGAGAATTGGAGACACCGTTGGTCATATAATATAGGTATTCCCAATTCTTAAGATAATACCAACGGTAAGAAAGCATGGCCTGGAATTGGAAATAATCGTCGGGCCAAGTGAGACGTGTACCGAATCCGGCACTTACACCTGCCATCTGGAGCACCTTGTTGGGGTCGTAGGCGTTCTCAATATAATAAGTGCTGTTATAGCCGTAATTATACCCGTAGGGATTATAGTAAAGGCTGTTGAGACCGCTGGTGAGGTACTGGTTGTTGTAGAAGCTGGAGTTGATACCGGTGGAACGGCTGTAATCGAGACTTACCGACAGAGAGTTAGGACGCTTGCCGCCAAGCCAGGGATCAAAGAAAGAAATGCTATAGCTCTGATAGTACTTGGCATTGGTCTGTGCGGCAATGGAGAAAGTCTGACCGTCGCCACGCGGGATGATACCACGGTAGGAACCCGGATTAAACAGGTTCTTGATAGAGAAGTTGGAGAAAGAGAGAGACACCTGACCGGTGACACCGCTCTGACCCCAGCCGAAAGAGAGCTGCACTTTATCGTTGGCTTTACTTTCCAGTCCGAAAACAATATCGACAGTCCCGTTTGCCTCATCGGGCTGTGGCTGGATATCCATATTCTCCGGGTTGAAGTGGCCCGAAGCCGCGATTTCACGGGCCGACTGCATAAGGTCGCGCTTGGAGAAGAGGTCGCCCGGACGGATACGCAGGTCACGGCGGATAACCTTCTCGAAAAGCTGGTCATTACCGTTGATGACAACCTTGTTGATACGTGCTTGCGGGCCTTCGAACACTCTCATCTGAAGAGCGATGCTGTCACCCACGATGTTTTCCTCGATAGGCACGAGCTGGAAGAAGAGATAACCGTTGTCAAGATAAAGGTTGCTGACCGCATCTTCATCCTCGCGTGTGCGTTTCTCAAGGAGTTTCTGGTTATAGACCTCGCCTGGATACATGCCGAGCACAGCGTTCAGTGTCTCGGTGGGGTACACGGTATTACCTACCCATGTGATGTCGCTGATATAATATTTTTTACCCTCCTCCACATCGATAAACACGTCGACAGTATTGTCGTCATATTTAACTATACTGTCGGCCACGATGCGGGCGTCACGATAGCCGAGCTCATTATATTTCTGGATGATACGGTTTTTATCGTCAGCGTAGTCGGAATCAACAAACTTCTTCTGTTTGAAAAGATTGAGAATGTTACCGTTCTCATTGGTTTTCTTCATGGCGTTCTTCACCTTGCGGTCGGAGAGCACCTCGTTTCCACCGATATAAATCTTATGAACCTTAACCTTGTTATGACGGTCGATATTGACATCGAGCACNACCTGATTCTCTTTTGAGAGGTCAGGCACCTGACGTATATTCACGACAGCATTCTTAAATCCTTTCGCGCCGTAATAATCTTTGATTATCTGGGTGGCACGAGCCACGATGTTGGGAGTAATCTGCTGTCCGGGGATCATGCCGAGGCGTTCGGTGAGATCTTTCTTTTCACCGCCTTTAGCACCGTTGAACTTCATTTCCGACATACGTGGTTGTTGCTTGAGATGTATGGTAAGCCAGACCTTGTCGCCATAGATTTTATCAGCGGTGATATTGACTTTGGAATAAAGGCCCTGTCTCCAGAGACGCTTGGTGGCATTGGTAAGGGCATCGCCGGGGACATCGACTCTTTCGCCTATAGAGAGACCTGAATTAGCTACAATGATATAATCGTCGACATGGTTTATGCCCTCCACATTGATTCCCGCGATCTCGTAAGAGCGGGGTATGGGGGAGTAAATGATGTCAGGATTATAAATAGTGTCGTTGATAACCGATATCTCCTGTGCGAGAGATCCTGCGGAGGAAGCGCCGGCCATCAGCATTGAGATTAATGAAACCTTGAACAGATTATTCATTCTGAAAAAGTGTTATTCGTTGTTCTGGACTTGCTCGCTTGTTTTGCCGAAGCGTCGCTCGCGGCTCTGGAAATCTATAATGGCGTCCACATATTCTTCGTTTGAAAAGTCAGGCCACAGCACGGGTGTGAAATACAGCTCACTGTAGGCGATCTGCCAGAGGAGATAATTGGAGATTCTCTCCTCGCCACCTGTACGTATGAGAAGGTCGGGATCAGGGATGCCGGCTGTGGTGAGATGGTTGGCTACGTCCTGTTCGGTANTCTCNTCGGGCTTCAAATTCCCTTCGNGCGCGNGCCGGGCCAGTTTACGGGCAGCCTCTGTGATTTCCCAGCGTGATGAATAGCTGAGACACATGTTGAGTTGCAGACCGGTGCAATGGGCCGTGGCATCACGGGCATAGAAAAGCTTTTTACGAGGTTCCTCCGGAATACGTTCTATGTCGCCGAGCAGATGAATCCGCACGTTGTTTTCGAGCAGCTCCGGCAGCTCCCTTTCGATAGCCCAGCCAATGAGATACATGAGTGTTTCCACTTCAGCCTGAGGACGGTTCCAGTTTTCTGTAGAGAAAGCGTAAAGTGTAAGATACTTTATGCCGAGGTCGGAAGACATTTTGGTGACCCTATGCACGGTAGAGACACCTTCGGCGTGACCGTCGGAACGTTCAAATCCCTGTCGTTTGGCCCAGCGACCGTTGCCGTCCATGATCATGGCGACATGAACCGGAATGTGATTCTTGTCGAGAGATGCTATTTTTTTCTGAAGTTGGTCCATTATAGATCAGTCTTTATAATTGCATACGGCACAACGTTTACTGAATTCGTAGCTCACGGTAAAAGTGAGGGTAGAATACCAGTCGGTGTTCTTCATGAAAGAACTTTTTATGCCGACAGGGTCATCGAGAGCGGAGCCGTCGAGACGGTCGGTGAAAGTTTTTTTCATAAGGAACTCAAGCCCGAGGTTGAGTCGCCTGGATGGTTTATATTTTAGTCCTACACCGATCGGAAGATTGAGTGCGGCTCCGAGACGTCCGTCGGCACGCCATGCGGTGATNCCGATACCGGCGGTGATGTAGGGGGAGATACGTTGCAGTTTCCTGTAAGATTCTCCCATGCCATAGCTGAAGAAATTGAATTCAGCCAATTCGCCCAGCTCAAAGAATGTGGTGGAGAACCGATATGTTTTATCATCCGGAAACACGTTTGTCATACCGGAGGAATCCCCTCTCAGTCCACCCACATAGAAATTCGATTTGAAAGCCCATCGGGGATTTGCTATGTAGCGGAGCATAAGTTCCAGGTCCCATGAGGGGGATGACCAGAGAGAGGAGGTATTGGCATCGCCGAGATAACCTGTGATTCCAAGTCCGCCTCCGGCGTCAAACCTGTAATCTTCCTGGCAGTGAGCCGGAAGAATAGAGGTCAGGAGCAGAAGAGCGGTGAGGAACGCCTTCATCAGAATATGGGGGTGAAAGCAAGTTTGGTGAGCACACCTCTCCAGATAGATGTAGACAGTCTGCCGTCGGCTCCATAGCCACCGATTATGTAGATATAGGGACATTCCCATGAGATGTCATATCCATCGAGTGTATAGGCGGGAGTGAGCCAGCGTCCTGTTTTCTGTGAGGGTGTGGTGGTCCAATAGTNGTTGAGATTGGCCGACAGTTCTGATGATATCACCAAACCTTGAGCCCCTTGAAGGAGAGGAACATAGTCAGGGAGCTGCATGAGCGATGATCCCGGACGCCAAGTGATACCGTTGTCGTATGAATAATACACAGTATCATTGAAAGTTCCGTCAGCCTTTTCACCCCCGATCAGGAGCCAGGCCTCTGTGTCGTAGGGATGAAAAATATCGGAGAGTTTACGGTTGTTGAAATAGTTGATAAGGAGGGGCGCTTTCACTGCCGGGCCCGAGATATCATCTATCTTTGCCCATACCGAGCCGTCGAACGCCCAGGTGGCATCTGAGAAAGTCATGTCGGGCAATTCGCCGCCGACAAAGAACACGGTAGGCTCCTTAGCCCATTTGGTGGAGAGCTGCACCAGCTCGCTTCTTCCGGAAAGCGGGAAATCAGGTTCTACTTCCGTATCGCTTATAAGGTCGTTGGCCGGATAATGGCAGTGGATGAGACCATCGTCGGTTTGTTTGACTCCGAGCACGGAATTCATGTAAGGCCCGATGAGGGTAACCCAGGTCTCTCCGGTATCAGTCCAGCCCGTGCCACCTGAAGTAGTGTACAGGTGACCTTCTTTATCCAACATGTAGAGGTCATTCTCGATAGCGACGAGAGTGGACAAATCGGGATTAAAGGAGGGGAACCAGGAAACTCCATGTGTATAACCCTCATTAAAATCCTCGCAATGGTAGGTGTAATAACGCCCATTCTCTCCTTCCAGATATGTCAGGATTTCATCGTTGTATTGAAGAGTGCGCTGGCTTACGGGATCCGAGTCGATATAGGGAAGTTTAGCCACAGCCATCTTATCCCACATCAGGGAATCGGGAGACTGCTTATGGACGTTTACCTTTATATCGTATGTATACTCGGTCTGCTGGTCGTAGGCTGTGACTTTCAGGGCAACCTTCTTTGTGAAGTCGATACTGTCATTGCCATTCTCAAGATAGTTGAAAGTCCGGTCTTCCTTACCATCTTCACTGACCACTATCTGTGCCTTAGACATGGTGTTTGTGAATGTCACCACAGGGATAAGACGCGAGATATCTGTGCCGAGCGGAAGAGAGTCGGCATTGAAAATGACACCACGGTTAAGGTCTACAGAGAAGAAAACCGAATCGAGATTAGTCAGGATTTTTGTATCGGCCTTAAGACTGAAACTCTTCACTGCCACGGTGGAAAGAGTGACAGCTATTTCTTCGGTCTCCTCCTTTTTTTCATTACAAGAAGTAGCCGATCCCAGAAGCAACAAGGCTGCCGGAATCAGTAGAGACGATTTGTTGATAAGTGATTTTTTCACTATTGTTGACGTTGGTTAGGGTGTGAAGCGCGAGGGGGTAAAGTATGTAGGCCTCACGCACCGCACTTGTTACAATCTGCAAAATTAGTATTTCTTGGTGAAATATTCAGCAGAAAAGCTTCACATTTTAACTATTAAGTTTTTTTTATAGCTTTTTAACGTCTGAAACGCGTAATGACATTATCTCTGCATTGTTCTTGACTTACCATCTTCAGATCAGGTGGAAGCATCGGTGCACGCAGACCGGAGCCGAGTGTGACGGGTGCAGTCTCAATGCGGATTTCATCATACAGATTTTCGCGCAAGAAACTTTCAAGCAATGTCGGGCCTCCCTCAATCATAATGGAGTTTATCCCATCCTTCCTGACCCTCTGCATGAGATCGTGGAGATTCTCATCATGACCACATTCAATTCGCATGGGGTTGTTTCCGGCCCACAGACGCACGTCGAGACGAGGCTTGTCAATCCTTAAAGTGTTGGAGCCNACCATTATGGCCTGACTTCGGGCTCTCTCACGGTGCATCCATACTGATGAAAGTGGGTTGGATAACCTCACCGGACAAGGTNTTCCATTCTCATCAAAAGCAGCCATAAAGCCGTCGGCGCTCTGTGCCCATTTAAGTTGAATCCAGGGTCGGGGATTCAACTGGGCTGTCATGAAGCGGGAGTTTATATCAAGACATTCCTCCAACAGCACATTTTCCGTGACCTCGATGCCTGCATCACGTAACATACGGATGCCGCGGCCTGCAACGAGGGGATTGGGATCGGGAGCTCCGACAACCACATGCGGTATCCCTGTTTCTATAATCAGCTTGGAGCAAGGCGGTGTTTTNCCATAATGGGAACAAGGTTCGAGGGTGACGTATATGGTAGCTTCTTTGAGCAACGGTCTGTCAGCCTCACTTACCGAAGCGATGGCGTTGACTTCAGCATGAGGCCCCCCGAAAGTGCGGTGATAACCTTCACCGATGATACGGTCACCGGCGACGACAACAGCCCCCACCATAGGGTTGGGGGCTGTACGTCCTTCGCCGCCACGGGCCAGTTGCAAGGCCCTGCGCATATATTTCTCGTGCATGGCGAATGAAAAAGATTATCACTTGCTTTCGAAACCTCTCAGACGAAGAATGGCGTGAGAATCAGGTTTGTGGCCACGGAAACTCTCGAAGAGCACCATAGGATCTTCGGTGTCGCCGCTTTCAAGGATATATTTTTTATATTTCTCTGCATTCTTTTTGTCAAAAGCACCCTTTTCCTCAAACTGTTCCCAGGCGTCGGCCTCGAGTACCTGGCTCCAGAGGTAAGTGTAATAACCGGATGCATATCCGTCGTCACCGAAGATGTGTTTGAAATAAGGAGAACGATAGCGGTAGGTGATTTCTTCGGGCATTCCGATTTTCTCAGCGAAAGCTGCTTCGAAACCGGGCACATTTACATTCTCACCGTCGGTCTGACCCCATGCGAGGTCGAGAAGAGCCGCACCGGCAAGTTCTGTAGTTACGAAACCCTGATTGAATTTTGAGGAGGCGTTGAGTTTCTCTACAAGTTCATCAGGTATAACCTCTCCGGTCTTATAGTGACGGGCGTATTCCTTAAGAAGCTCGGGTGTCCATGCGAAATGTTCGTTAAGCTGAGAGCTGAGCTCCACATAGTCGCGATCGACATTAGTGCCCGCTATAGAACGATAGGGAGCTTGCGACAGGATCGATTGGAGAGCGTGACCGAACTCATGGAAAGTGGTTTCCACCTCATCAATAGTGAGGAGAGCCGGGGTGTCGCCTGCGGGACGGGTAAAATTGCCTACATTATAAACGATGGGGCGGCGGTTGCCATCCTCATAGAGACCGCAGCTCTGGAGCTGTTCCATCCAGGCGCCCTGACGCTTTGATGAGCGGGGGAAATAGTCAGTCATGAATACAGCCACATGCTCGCCTGTCTTGGCATCCTGCACTTCATAGACGGTCACTTCATCCATATACTTGGGAGCNTCAGGCATCTCCACCATCTTGATATCGTAAAGTTTCTCTGCNGCTAAGAATAGACCCTTAAGCACNTTGTCGAGGGCAAAATACTGACGCACTTCATTCTCGTCGATATCATATTTCTGTTTCTTCACTTTCCCTGCGTAATAGTAATAATCCCAAGGAGCGATTTTGAAACCACCGTTTTCAGCATCTACGATAGCCTGCATGTCGGCCACTTCCTCGTGGCTGCGTTTCACTGCCGGCTCAAAAACCTGGAGAAGCAAGTCATTGGCAGCTTCAGGAGTCTTGGCCATAACGCGTGAAGTCATCATCTGCGCGAAATTATCAAAGCCCATGATTTTGGCTTTTTCAGCACGAAGCTTCACGATCTTCTCGATTACGGGGTAATTATTGTAGTCGCCGTAGGANGCNAGACTTGTATAGCCCTTGTAAATAGCNTCGCGAAGTCCGCGGTTGTCGGCATTCTGGAGCACCGGCAGGCGGCTCGGTCCATGCAATGTAAATACCCAAAGACCGTCGAGTCCTCTGGCTTTTGCTTCTTCGGCAGCCTGAGCAATTGAAGATTCAGGCAGTCCTGCGAGGTCAGCCTTGTCATAGACCGTTACAAAGAAACTGTTGGTGGCTGCCAGAAGATTCTTGTTGAACTGGATGTAAAGTTTAGAGAGCTCATCGTTTACCTTAATCAGCTGTTCCTTCTTTTCAGGAGAGAGAGCCGCACCCTGTTCGGCAAACTGGCGATAATACTTCTCGACCACACGTTTCTGAACCTTGGTGAGACCGAGGTGGTCACGGTTGTCATACACAGCCTTGATACGCTGGAAAAGCTGTTCATTGAGATTAAGCTGGTTGGCAGCCTCATTGAGGAGCGGTATAGCCTCTTCAGCCATAGTAGCGAACTCATCAGTGGAGAGCGCGCTGTCATAATGATAGAACACGCCGGCCACACGGTCGAGAATGGGCGACAGATTCTCAAGCGGGAGAATCGTATTGTCGAAGTCAGGAAGAGCACGGTTGGCGGTGATAGCGAAAATATTTTGCTTCTGCTCCTCAATACCCGCCTTNATGGCAGGAATAAAGTCAGATGTCTTGATCTGCTCGAATGGCGGAATCTGGAATTTCCCCGGATATGGGGAAAGGAAAGGATTGGCGTTGTCGTCTGCCATAATCTGGGGAATTGATGCTACCGACAGCACAGCCACGGCGGCAAATTTTAGAAAATGTTTCATATATAGTATTATTTAGTGAATTCAAACTCTCCGATGAGAGGATAATGGTCGGAGGTGTTGATTTTACCCACCTCAAGACTCAGTGCCCTTAGATTACCCCTATAAAGCATCTGGTCGATGTGGAAATAAAACAGATGGAGGTTGTAAGTCCACGTGGGGAAGAAATTTGTCTCCACGTATGCGTCATGCATATCATCACCTTTGACGAGATTATAGGCCCAAGAACCGGCCACGTCATTGAAGTCGCCACACACTATCAGAGGGGCGGTGGGCCGGATCTGGTTGATGGCAGCCCTCAGTTCCTCTGCATTTCCCGCGCGTTGGATAAAGGCATTCGCAAGTTTCGATCTTATGACCCCCTTCAATTCCTTGACGCTTGACTTGGCTCCTTTCACAGTCTTCATATCCTTCACCACATTGCGTTCCTCCTCCGTGAGATCGTAGGAGTAGAGGTGAACCATAGCGATGTCAAGTTTCTTACCCCCCGGGAAATGCACTTTGAAGAAATCAAATCGGTGATGACCCGATTGGGTTATGTAAGAGAGTCCGGTGCGGTCGACAGGATATTTTGAGAGAATCTTGATGTCGGTAGACGACAGACCGGCGCGGAAAGGGTAGGCGCGNATGAGACTGTCGATCTGTGTCGGAGTAGCCTTCTTCAACTCGCTGCTGCTGAAATTGAGCAATTCCGCCATACATATAATGTCGGCATCCGATTTTATCATATATTCCACAGCCCGGTTGCCCGGATAATCGGGCTTCCTGATATCATCAGTGTGCAGCACATTCCAGGAGATTATTTTGAAAGTCTGTTTTCCCGGTGTAGCTGCTTTGGAAGTATTGAGAGGGTAGACCAGAGTCAGCGGACCGGCACAAGCTACAATCGTGAGCACTCCGAGTGCGGTGAAGAAAAACCTCCGGCAACATAACCAGTATAAAATAAGGAGAGCCGACAGGAGGGCGAGCCAGGGGAGAGCGAGACATAACATAGCCGGGAGAGTGAGGATATCAGGATTCACCTTACCTCCGTAAGCCGAAATGATGGTGAGGGTCCATACTATGATAGAGACTACCCTCATCACCAGACGAAACATAGGGTTGATTATAGGAAGCTTCATTCCGATTTGTTTTTATCGAGTCGCTGCGAGATGAGATTGAGTTCGTTACGTTCTCCGGCCGTAAGCGACGAATATCCGGAGATGCGTATCTTGTCGAGCAGCTGGTCAAGACGTCCTGTGTCAGAAAGACGGTTGGCGGCCGCCTCAGCCACGGCTTTGCCGTCACGCCGCACATTGGGACGCAGCGTCCGGAGATTTCCCGCACCGGAGCTTTTCCGTGATAACGACAAGCGTTTTCTTGAGATAAGGAGAAGGGCGAATGCGTAGATTCCACCGAAGACCACTCCTCCGATATGGGCGCTTTGTGCCGCTCCGGAGCCGCCGTTGAGACCTAAGAATGTCAATATGATACATCCCAAAGCTACCCAACGGAGCTGCACGTTGCCAATGAGGAAAAGCCTTATTTCACGGCGCGGAGTCCAGATGGCTGCAGCCGACATCACTGCGAGCACAGCCGCAGAGGCGCCGCAGAGATAACCTCCGGGTGCAGATGAGGTCGGCCATAATTGATTGACCGCCACATAGAGCAATCCGCCGGTGAGACCTCCACCGAGATATAGGAGAAGCCGTCGACCTTCCGAGAGCCATTCCGGAAGCAGAATCCCGAACCAGAACAGCCAGAGCACGTTGAAAAGCAGATGTATGAAATCATACTGGGTCACCATATAGGTGAGGAGGGTCCAGGGACGGTGAAGGGCTGTGAGAGGATCTGAAGAAACGCAAAGCCACGGCATGGTGAAATTACCTTCCGGACCATATTGACGTCCTATCAAAGTGACAATCCATACGGCAAAGAAAATACACAGATTCAGGAGGATAAGCCCTGCGAGCATCGCTGAACCGCCGCAATATCGTTTGAATGACTTAATAAAATCCTCCACCGTAGAGAGTCCCTTTCTTTTTCCAGTATAACAACAGAATAAGGCCGAAAAGCATACCCCCGAGGTGTGCGAAATGTGCCACGGTGTCGCTGGAGGCTACTCCGAGGAAAAACTCAAGCACTCCGTAGAATATCATCAGATATTTGGCTTTGATAGGCACCGGGATAAACATTATGTACATGGGTCGGTTTGGGAAGACCATCGCGAACCCCATCAGCACNCCGAACACAGCACCGGAAGCGCCGATTGTGACGAGATGGTTTTTCATCATCGATATGGCGGCGATAAACTCCGGATCACCGGCTGCCAATTGTTTTTCGACTATGGCGCGGAAAGTGTCTTTAGTCATTCCGTTCTGCCGGGCGAGAGCATCGACATATTCGTTCATCCAAGTCAGGCTCCATACCAGCTCCTGAATGAGGGCCGCACCGATGCCACATACGAAATAAAAGGTGAAAAACCGCTTCGAGCCCCACACTCTCTCCAGCACCACTCCAAACATAAAGAGAGTGAACATGTTGAACAGCACATGCAAGGCAGTAGTGTCGGAATGGATGAAAAGATAGGTTATCAGCTGCACGGGATTAAAGCCGGAAGCGGTGATGTAGTGCAGCCCGAGATGCTCGATTGCAAATCTGCCGAAACGCGGGAAAAGCACTTCAGCGAGCCAGATGAGGAGATTGATGATAATAAGATTCTTCGTTACGGGAGGAATTGATGCGAAGAATCGGTTGAAACTGTTTCCAGACATGTCTATAATATTGCAAACAATATGCAAAATTAACAAAACTCTTCGGTTTTAAGAAAAATAGTTAAGGTGATATGTTGATAAATAAGGTTAAAAATAGACAAAAAGCATTTCCTCGGGAGCTTTTCATGGAGTTCGATTGTTGAAAGATAAGATATAAGCCGGGAAAGATAAGTAAAAAAACAGAAAAGAAAATTATCAGGAATATGAATAAGACAGATTTGGTGAATGAGATAGCAGAAAAAGCTGGCTTGAACAAAGTGGCGGCAAAAGCCGCATTAAATGCGTGCCTGGAAGCTATAGAACAGGCACTNGTAAACGAAGATAAAGTGCAATTGATAGGATTCGGTACATTTTCAGTAGTAGAGAAACCGTCGCGTGTAGGTATCAATCCGCGCACCAAGGAGAAGCTCATCATCCCCTCCAGGAAGATAATAAAATTCAAACCCGCCGAGGAGCTTGGTAAATGAGCATGACTGACAGTCACTGAAGTTTGTGTTTTAACGGAAAAAATGCTAATTTTGCAATTAGAAAGAAATCTTCATGTGTCAAAAAAATCGTGGAGATGAGAAAGAGACAAATTTCAGCGTTCAGACAGTAATGACAATAGAATCTATTATCACAGGGGCTGTGTCGAAAGCCCTTAAAGAGTTATACGGTATAGAGGTGGAGCCCGGCAAGATTGTGCCGCAGCAGACAAGAAAAGAATTTGAGGGCAACCTCACGATTGTGGTGTTTCCCTGGCTCAAGGCCTCTCATAAATCGGCTGAGGCTACGGCCACAGAGATAGGTGACCGGCTTTTGAAGAATGAACCGGCGGTTGAGAAATTCAATGTAGTGAAAGGATTCCTTAACCTGTCGGTCAATCCCGCGTTCTGGCTGACTGTGCTCCATCATATAGCTGAAGATCCTGATTATGGTATCAAGAAGGCAGATGAGACTTCCGATCTTGTGATGGTGGAATACTCCTCGCCCAATACCAATAAACCCCTCCACTTGGGCCATGTGCGTAATAACCTGTTGGGTTATTCTCTTTCCCGCATACTTGCGGCTAACGGTCATAAAGTTGTTAAGACCAACATAGTTAACGACCGTGGCATCCATATATGCAAGTCTATGCTGGCCTGGCAGAAATGGGGAGAGGGAGCCACTCCGGCCTCAACCGGCAAGAAAGGCGACCATCTCATCGGTGATTTCTATGTGGCTTTTGACAAGCATTACCGTGAGGAGGTGAAAGAGCTCATGGAAAAGGAAGGAATGACAGAGGAGGAGGCCAAGGCCAACGCCCCGCTGATTCTTGAGGCTCGCGAGATGCTCCGTAAATGGGAGGCCGGTGATCCGGAAGTGAGGGAGCTTTGGAAAACCATGAACGGCTGGGTGTATGAAGGCTTTGACGAGACATACAAGCGTCTGGGTGTGGACTTCGATAAGATATATTACGAGAGCGACACTTATCTTGAAGGTAAAGATCTCGTGCTCGGAGGTATTGAGAAAGGGATAATGTATCGTAAAGATGACGGTTCGGTTTGGGCTGACCTTACAGGAGACGGACTTGACCATAAACTTCTGCTCCGGGCCGACGGNACCTCTGTCTACATGACTCAGGATATAGGCACGGCNAAACTCCGTTATCAGGATTTCCCGATCGACAAGATGATATATGTGGTAGGCAACGAACAGAATTATCATTTCCAGGTATTATCGCTGCTACTCGACAAATTAGGTTTCAAATGGGGCAAAGATCTTACCCATTTCTCCTACGGCATGGTGGAGCTTCCCGAAGGCAAGATGAAATCAAGGGAGGGTACTGTCGTGGATGCCGACGATCTTCTCGACAAGATGGTGGCCGATGCAAAAGAGATGTCGGCCGACCGTTTTGCAGATATGCCGAAGGAGGAAGCCGATGAAGTGGCCAGAATGGTAGGATTAGGCGCCTTGAAATACTTCCTGCTTAAAGTAGATCCCAAAAAGAACATGCTTTTCAATCCGAAAGAGTCGATAGATTTCAACGGNAATACCGGGCCNTTCCTCCAGTACACTTATGCACGTATCCGCTCGGTGCTTCGTAAGGCCGGTGGTGTGGACATGGATTTTGTCCCTGCAGCGCAACCCAACGAGAAAGAGTCGACTCTTATTCAGAAAGTCGCCGACTTCAAGAGTGTGGTCGAGGAGGCGGGACGCAGTTATTCACCTGCACTGATAGCCAATTATTGCTACGATCTTGCCAAAGAGTATAACCAGTTTTATCACGACTACTCCATCCTGAAAGAGGAGAACGAGGAAGTCAGGAAGCTGCGTCTGCTCCTTTCGGCAGTAGTGGCACGCACTCTCAAGGCCGGAGTGGGACTTCTTGGAATGGAGATGCCCGAAAGGATGTAAGCCTATTAAACCCGGCACAATATTTGTTGTCAATAATTATAGTGAATGTGAGAAATTACTGCCATTGATTGCAAGTATTAAGAGACTTTCCCGTTATTAATAAGAAGGATTTTCCCTCTTTTGTGTAAATAAACGGGAGAAAACGAAATAATAACGAGATAACAACACGATTCTACATCAACTGAATCAAAAAATAAAACGATATGGATTACAGAAATTCAAACATGACACCTCCCCCNTATTATGGGTCAGGTGCGGTGGTCAATCAGACCAATGCAGTGATGAAACGCGTGTATTTGCGCATGTTCATCGGCTTATTAATTTCCGCTTTCTGCGCGCTTGGAGTGGCGTCCAGTCCGGCTGCCATCAGCTTTATATTCGGTAGCAAGTTAGTATTCTGGGGTCTATTCATTGCCATGATAGCCATGGCATGGATTCTTCCGGCCCGTATGACCCGTATGTCTACCGGTGCATGTCTGGCGTTGTTCTGCGTGTTCTCGGCTATAATGGGTGTGTGGTTGGCACCGATCTTNTTGGTTTATCGTGTGGGTACCATAGTCTACACCTTCTTCATCACAGCCGGAACATTCGGTGCGATGTCAGTGTATGGCTACTTCACCAAATCAGATCTTTCAAAGATGGGCACTTATCTGATGATGGCCCTTTTCGGTCTTATCATTGCAAGTGTGGTGAATATCTTCTGGGCCAACAGCACTATGGAGTGGGTTATCTCCATCCTGGGAGTGCTCATCTTCACAGGCCTTACCGCATGGGATACTCAGCAGGTAAAGCGTCTTGCAGCGGCCAATCTTGAGCCTCAGATGGCAGATAAGCTTGCCACAATGGGAGCGTTGAACCTTTATCTTGACTTCATCAACCTTTTCCTTTTCCTCCTTCGTATTTTCGGAGGCAACCGCAACTGATAGGTCAAAGCAAAAATATCAACAGGCGTCTATCCTTGATTATGGGTAGACGCCTGTTTTTCACATGTAAGCCGGTGGTCANACAAGACTACGAAGCTGAAGAAGGACTAATGCAAGTCCGATGGCATAGATTGCAGACAGGGCAAGTCGACCTGCTGTAGAAGTGGATTTCTGTTCATCAGTTGTTTTCATACGTTTTGTTTTTTAAGCATCGGGCCACCGGCAAACCGGCCCGGTTAAGTGTCAGACAACCTTTGACGGATGACCCGATGCGGTGTTGATTAATAAATGTTTTTCGTTTTGCTTTAACGGCAAATCAGTTTCAGTAGCAGAGACGGCTGTCTCTTTCTCTGAAGACAATGCAAAGTTAACTCCATACCTCTGCCNACGCTTTTCAGCCTCGTGTTAATAAATGTGAAAGGGATGAATAAAAAAACAGCACCTGAAAGTATGCAAGATTTGACTTTCAGGTGCTGATTTTATAAGTAATTAAAAAAATCTTTTATAATCAGCGAGCTTTGCTTAATGCGATGTTGAAATCATCTCCATTTGGCATCTGGGCTTCGAGGCTAAGGAAATTGCCTTCGATATTGAGCGGAGCTGCCTGAATGGCGGAGACTGTAGCGTCATCGGCGGTGCCGGAAACGAATACTACCGATCCTTTAAGTTCGCTCATGACGGCGATAAGCACATCATTGGAACCCTCCTCGTTTGGAGTGGCATAAATGAAAGTTGCAACTTCACCATTGTTTCCACCGTTCACCATTGTGGTGAGGGGAACTTCATTAAGAATAGTATAAGCGGCTGTAGAGGTTTCGTTCATCTGTTCTTTTGAAAGATTGTAAGCTGCGGCTATTTGGCCTACGCGGGCGATATCTGCATTAACGGGGAGATTATAATCCGGGGCTACAACTACTACATTAGGGATTTCGGAAAGGACTGTAAACGCTTCTTTAGGACTCATGGCAGATGCACTGCCNATAGTGGCTACGGCAGCCATCATCATTACTACTAACTTTTTCATAATTATTACTTTATCTTTTGTTTATAAAACGTCCCGGCAATCATGAAGGTTCAATAATTGAGTTGATTATAAGATAATTATAGATATTTTAATAAAAATTGAACAAGCGGGATTATTCGATGGTCAAACGTTGGTTTTCGATGACAGGATATACATGAGTTTATGATTAGATTATGAGTTATGATAATATTATATAAAAACGTACGGCCGATTCACATCGACCGTACGCTTATTTTTCCATAATACTTTTCAAACTAACCTAACATCATGAAACGATTTTCTGNTATTATAACATCGGAAGATTGCGCGTGGTTCATTAAAAACATAAAATTATTGAATATTTTTATTGCAAACTGACTTGAAATGCCGATAAAAGGAGGTTTGAGAGAATAACAGAGGAAGATAAGACGTTAACTAAGAAAACTTGAGACGTTAAACCATATTACTTTGGACTTAGAAATAAAAGATAGATGTATGAGAAGTATGAATTTACTCTCCGTAGTGGTTTTTCTACTGATAGGCACAGGGAATTCTTTCTCTAAAGTTTTGCCGATGATTGGAGTGGATTTCAGACCCTCGTATGCTTTTTCTTCGTTCCGTGATGATGTGTTGCGAGAGAATCTAATACTTGATCATGCCATTCGTACACGGATAGCTTATTCTACCCATATTAAATTTGGTTTTTCTTTTACACAGGCTACAAAAGAGGGTAGATATTATCCGGGTGCATGGCAGGGTATAGGAACCGGATTGAATATGTTCGGAAATGTCCATGGTCTCGGGATCCCGGTATCCGTTTATCTGTTTCAAGGGGCACCGATAGCTCACTTAAATGACCGTTTGTCGTTATATTACGAGTGGAATTTCGGGGCATCTTTCGGTTGGAAGCCGTGTGACGGTGTGATAGCACGGTCAAATCTTATAGTGGGTTCACGGGTGAACGCCTATATAAATCTCGGTTTTGGCTTTAAGTGGAAATTGGGGAAGACAGTGGCCATGACCGCCGGCGTGGATCTTACCCATTTCTCGAACGGCAATACCTCCTATCCTAATCCGGGAGTCAATATGGCAGGAGTAAAGATCGGAATCAGTCATAGTTTCGGACCCTCTTCAGAGATTTCACGACAAGCGCCAAAAGAGGGAGAGCAGAATGATATATTGAGTGACAAAAGGAAACTTACATTTGACTTTACCCTCTACGGGGCCCTGCGTAGACGTGTTTATAGAGGTGGGGAAACACCGATACTGTTACATAGCCATTTTGCCGTGGCCGGAATGAGTTTTGCGCCTATGTGGCGCGTAGGGAGAGTTTTCAGAGCCGGACTGTCTGCCGATTTCCAGTGGGATGAGAGCAGTGATTTGCGTCGGCATCATGCGTATGGTTCTACGGCGGATGATATCAAGTTCCGGCGTCCGCCGTTTTTCAGTCAGGTATCTGTAGGTGCCGCTGCCAGGGGAGAATTGGTAATGCCCTTGTTTTCGGTAAATGTAGGGATGGGATATAATTTTATCGGANCTGAAGAGGCACGTGCCACTTATCAGATGGCTAATCTTAAGATTAGGGTTTATCGTGGTCTTTTCGTCAATATCGGTTATCAGCTTTTAGATTTCCAGCGACAGAACAATCTGATGTTAGGNTTCGGGTATATGTTGTGATANCAAACGAGATANTATCAAGCGAGCGATNGATNCACATCGACCGCTCGCTTAATNNTTTCCATAATACTTTTCAAACTAACCTAACATCATGAAACGAGAAAACCGTCGATTATCTTTGAAACTTCGTTCATGTATCAAACGATTTTCTGATATTATAACATCCGGAAGGTGAAATAGGTTCACAAGAAAAGAGAAAATCGCGATTTTTTATGTAACTTTGCGTTGCAGTACTGATTATTTCCTTTTAATTTATAAGCGATAATAATTAACTTTCAAGTGATATAAAGTCGAGATATGCGAAAAATCTGTGTAGCTCTCGCCTTTCTGGCAGTGTGTTTATATGCACCGGCACAGAAAAAGGTGGTAGAGAAAATTATNGAAGAGGGGACGACCAACAANCNGGTNATGGATCATCTGGATGTTTTGACCGGGAGATTCGGTGGTCGTCTCNTAGGCTCGGATGCCTACGACAATGCCGCTGACTGGTTGATGTACAAATACGGCCAATGGGGTATTCCCGTGCGTAAAGAGCTGGCGGGACAGGTGCCNGTTGGTTTTAACCGTGATGCCTGGTTCGGAAGGGCCTTAGGGGTTGACGGAGTCGGCCAGCTGCATTTTGCCACACCGTCTTATACTTCAGGCACGCATGGCAAACAGATGGGTCATGTGTTGCGTGAACCCCGCACTATGGATGAATTCAAACGTATGAAGGGTAAGCTGAAAGGTGCATGGGTGCTTCTTTCCGGTTATAACCGGGGTTTCCCCATTGATAAGACAGCAAAAGGGGAGTCGTCGAGAGATTCGATCCGTATGGAGAATGAGAAGATTGCACGTCAGAATGATGAGATTCGCCGTTATAACCGCGAAAACAATGCCGATTCGGCCTTGATTCCCTACCGTGATGTGTTCGCACCTTTTTATCGCGAAATGTGCGAGGCCGGAGTGTTGGGCTTCATTCAGGCAGCCGAAACTCCGATACGTGCTCTGTATGACCGTCCTTTGGTGAATGATTCCTCCACTACATTCGACAATCTTCCTACACAACCTGAAATATTGCTTGACCGTCATCAGTTTGAACTTATAGATCAGGCCGTGAANGAACGTCNCNATNNCTATCTGGAGTTTGAGATACGTAATCACTTCAAGCTCGGTCCTGTGCCTTACCATAATATCATTGCTGAGATAAAAGGCACAGACTATCCCGATGAATATGTGATCATCAGCGGTCACCTTGACGCTTATGATGTCGGTACGGGAGCCATTGACTGTGGCACCGGTATCGGCCCGATGCTGGAGGCTGCCCGNCTGTTGGCTGTAGCAGGAGCGAAACCAAAANGCACTATACGTTTTGTAGCGTTCGCGGGCGAGGAATTNGNTCTGCTTGGAGNACAGGCCTATTGCAAGGNCNANGCCAAGGAACTGCCTAAGNTTTCGCTTTTATTGAATCGCGACGGTGGTCCGGAACCTCCTGTAGGCATCGCTGTGCCGAAAGCCATGATGGCTGATATGGAGAAGATATGCGAGTCGATTGGCTCTATAAATCCCCGTTATCCTTTTGAAGTGACTGAGGCTCAACCACGTCAGCGTCCCACCAAGTTCGGTGGTACGGATGCCACGGTCTTTGCAGTGGAGGGTGTGCCTACCTACGGTTTCCGGCTGAATGATGTGGATGGTACGAATTTCAGCTATGGTGAGATCTGGCATACAGAAAACGACATACTCAACAAGGAGGTGCCCGACTATCAGAAGCATACCGCTATGGTGACTGCTATCGTTGCCTTGGGTATAGCTAATCTTGATCATCAGCTATCACGCGACGGCATGTTTATTGAATGAGATGCAGATTAGATAAAGACCAAATAAAAACAGTAGATAAAAATAGGATGACATTTAAATGTCATCCTATTTTTATCTTTAGAGGAAATATATCTTTAGAGGAAATGAAAAAATTGACTTTTAGAAAGAGTGAGATAATTTACCTTTGGAAAGAGAGAAGAATCAATGGCGGCCGAATTTGGCGCATTTTGGAGAATAGGCGAGGGTGACGATGTATGTCTCATTCTCGCTTTTACTTTCATAAGAGTAAAGCTCCATCTCATATTGTGTATATCCCCCGGTTTTAATCGAACCGCTGCCACCATTAGTTGAGGACTGTGATGCTTCCGCTTGGCCATCAGTGGATGTGGTGGTTGCAACAGTCGACTTCGGGATACGGATTTTGGCTTTGCCTAACACAGGAGCCGGGGCACCCGGTAGATTCATTTTACGATCGACGACAGGAAGAGAGGTGATGGTGAGGTCGGTGCGTAAGTCAAGACCTTCGGTCATTGCGGCCTTATAAAGCGCCTCTTTAGCTGTCCATGCCACGATATTAGCCTCGAGATCATCAGCGGGAATCAGATCTTTCTCTGCATCTGAAAGGAAGCGGTCGCGCACTTTAAGAACCTGTTGCCGATTGTTAAGTTCAGCGTCTATGCCGAGTGCTGTGCGCTGTGCGAAGCGAGCCAGATCGGCTTCAGGTGTTTTGGGTAGTGAGGCTACTGCCAGAAGATGGCCTGTATGGGTAAGCGATATTCGTGTGGTCTGTCCGAACAGGAATGGTGCTCCGTTAGGGAAATGGCCCAATTCACGATAACCGTCACGACCGTTTTCGCAATAAATCTGTTTAGCCATTAT
>WFLX010004340.1_pt1 | contig 21310 bp, 18 predicted proteins | sample 4967041 | NCBI WGS metagenome assembly WFLX01 (sample SAMN12857096, study PRJNA449069) | gut metagenome | isolation source: stool from male and female vole | host: Microtus ochrogaster | place: USA:Florida | collected 2017
GGCGACGACGCTTACCAACCAGTTGCTTCAGGGCGCGGGCCGTAGCATAATCTTTGTGATTTGACTTCAGATGTTCAGTCAAATGAGCAATACGGACCGAGAACAATGCTATCTGGGCCTCGGGGGAACCAGTATCAGTCTTACCCTTACCGTACTTCTCAAAGATTTCAACTTTTTCGTCAGAATTAAGATGCATTCTTTGGAAATTTTGGTGGTTAATAATTAGGTGATTTGGTGCTTAAAGCGCCGCAAAGTTACAAAAAAAATCCATACCAACCAAATTTTCCTCCCCTGCCCCCCGAATTTTTCATAATTTGCCGGTTTATTGGGCATTTTAGTCGTAGCGCATGGTGGTGGCGGGGGAGATGCGGGCGACGATGAGGCCGGGGAGGATGAGGATGAGCCAACTGATGATGAGGACGCCGAGGTTGAGGGCGATGACGCTTAGCAGCGTGAGGCGGATGGGCACGAAGTCTACGTAGTAGTTGGCGGGGTCGAGAGGAATCAGCCGGGTATAGTATTGAATGGCTATGAGGCCAAGGGCCAGGAGGTTGCCGATGAGCATTCCGCGCAAAACCAGGCGCTCGGCCATGAGCATGAATATGCGGCGGATTTGGGCGTTGGTAGCGCCGAGCGATTTTAGCAGGCCGATGGTGCGCACGCGCTCAAGAATGATGATAAACAACGACGAAACCAGGGTGAAGGCCGCAATGAAGCCCATGAGGGTGAGAATGACAACCACGTTGGTGTCGAGCAACCGGAGCCATGAAAAAATCTGGCCGTCGGTCTGAAGTATGGTTGATATGCCGTAGGCCTGCGAGAGGCTGCCGGAATAGTGGGCCTGCATCAGTTCGCCGTAGATAGCAGTGGCCAGCGGCTCGATTTGCTCCTCGCTGACGTTTCTTATGCCGATTGAAAAAACATGGCCTTTTTCGAGGCCGAGCAACTGCTCGATGAGCGCCGGCGAGCAGTAGGCCACGGAGCGGTCGAGGTCGCCGAGGTTTGAGGTGAACAGGCTGTCGACGGTGAGCATTCTCACCTTCAGGCGCCCGTCGATAAAGAAATAGGCGGGTACACGGTCGCCCACGCTGAGCCGCAATCGGGCGGCCGAGCTGTTGGAAATGGCCAGCGAGGTGTCGGCCAGCGCGCAGTTTTCGAGGCTGCGGAGGTCGAGCCCGAGAAAATCGTCGGGAGTTTTAAGAATAGTGGGGGTGGAGGTGTGGCCAACGATTTCGGCCTCTTGCGGCAGGGTAATGGCGCTGGTAATCTCCGCGGGATTGAATGGTTGCGGAGAGTTGTCGTCGCTATAGCCCGAAATGGTTACGGCGTCGTCGAGGCTGAGAATGCGGTTCGTTACCTCGCGCTTAAAGCCGAGCATAACGGCAATGGAAATCATCATTACCACGACGGCCAGGGCAACGCCGGTTACTGCCACCGTTACCGCGGGCGACACCCTTTTGCGCCCTTCGGCTTTCCAGCCGAGGCGACGGGCAATGTTGACTTCAAATCCGTTCATAGAGGTTGCGGCAACCGTCGGCCAGCAGGTCAAGAACTAACTCGAAGCCCTCGGAACCTTCGTAGTAGGGGTCGGGAACGTGGTCGTAGCGCGCTCCGGGCGAGAAAAATTCGGCCATGCCATGAATCTTTCGGGCCGCCTCGACCGACGGGGCCAGGCGGCGCAGGTTGGCCAGGTTGGAAGCATCCATGCCGATTATGATGTCGAAATCGTTGAAATCTTCAACGCTGACCTGGCGGCAACGGTGGGTAAGTTCCAGGCCCCGTCGGCGCGCATGTATGCGCATGCGCTGATCGGGGAGCTGGCCCACATGGTAGCCTCCGGTGCCGGCCGAGTCTATAATAAAGCGGTCGCCGGCGCCATGTTCGTTAACAATTTCGCGAAACACGCCTTCGGCGGCCGGGCTCCGGCAGATGTTGCCGAGGCACACAAAGAGTACTCTTTTTTTTGCAATTTTTTCCACGCCGCAAAGTTACGCAAAATCTGCGAAACCTCAAAAACGCAGCGTTTCCGCTCAGGCCGACTGGCGGAAATAGGAGTCGGCAACCTGAATGATTGCGGGGAGCGAGGGCTCGTCGTGGCCCGAGGGTCCGGTTTGAATCAGCATTCTTACGGAATAGAAATCGGGGTTTTGCGAGGCCTGATAGTCGGTTGCGTCTTCATTGCGGAGGCCGTCGGCGGCAGCAGCGTCTTCGATGGTCTCGTCGGCGTCGGCAAGTTCGGCGAGCATGTCGCTACCGTTAACAATGGTCGTGGCCATGGTAGAGGGGTTGACGCGCAGCTGGGCGTTGGAGTCGAAATAGCGGGAATTGTTGATATAATTCTGGAGCATGCGGGCTACTCCTTCAATGAATTCGATCTGTTTCATAGTATGTTGTCCTTTCTTGTTTTTCGGTATAACGCCTGAAAATCAAGAAAGGTTCTTTAGCGCGAAAGCAGCGCGAAGCGTTTGTCGACGTTAAAGAGCAGCCGATAGGGGGTTAGGGCATAGCCGCGGTCGAGGGCGGGGCCGCTGATGGGGTGGCCCGGTCCGGCGTCGAGCTCAAAAACGTCGTAGACCGACCCGCATTTGGGGCATACGGCAAAGTTGTCGGCATTGATGGCCACGCGGATATTGGGGGAGCGCTCAACAGGACACGAAAGGTCGTAGACGCGATAGTCGGAGTGGATGGTCGACACGAGCAATACGCCGCCAAACCCCGTGTAGCAAAACTCCTGGTAGGGGTAGTTGGCGGGAATTTGCTCCTGGCGAATGAAGCGTCGCGACTGCAGGGCGCCCCCGACACCATAGAGCGACCAGTCGCCCTCGGTTGTGATAGGCACGTAGACCGGGCCGCCCACAAGATTATCTTTGAGTTCGACAGAATGACACCCTGCCAGCCCGATGGCTGCCAGGGTGGTCAATACGGTGGTTTTCAGTTTTTTGGTCAAAGTCAGGCGTTGAGTTGGCCGAACATTTTGCCGAACTGGTCGGCTGCTTCCTGGAGCTTGCCGCCAATGAGCGGGCGCAGCATCATGGGGATCTCTGCGTCGATGGTGGCGGTGATGTCGGTAGTGTCGGCTTCAGCCTCGGCCAGGTCGATGATAACGTTGATGGGCACTACGCCGGTATCGGCCAGAAATTTCACCGAGGCGGGGGAGTTGCGCTCAATAATGCGGAACTTCATTTCGCCGACGCCGGGGGCGGTGAAAGCCATGGTTTCGTTGTCGGGGAAGTTGACGGTGCCGAGGCGCTGGCGCAGGTCGTCGGGCAGGGTGTCGATGCGCTCGCGAATGTTGTTGAGGTTGGCGAGCTGGTCGTAGATTTCGGTGCGCGGGCGATTGACGCGGTGCGGTTTGCCGGTATATTTGCTCATTATATTATTAGTCGCGTTTGTTGGGGGTCCAGACCGAGGGGTCTTTGCGCCATTCCTTGAGGGTTTCAACGTCGTCGGCGTGGATATAGTCGGTAGCCAGGGCTACTTCGAGCATGGCGTTGTAGTTCGACAGGGTAACGAGCTCAACGCCGGCATCTTTAAATGCTTTTTCGGCAACGGGGAATCCGTAGGAGAACATGGCAACCATGCCAACTACTTCGCAGCCGGCATTGCGGATGGCCTGAACGGCTTTGAGCGAGCTGCCGCCGGTAGAAATCAGGTCTTCAACAACAACCACTTTCTGGCCGGGCTTGAGGTTGCCTTCGATGAGGTTTTCCAAACCATGGTCCTTGGGCGAGGAACGAACGTAAACGTAGGGGAGTCCGAGGGTGTCGGCAACCAGGGCGCCCTGAGCGATAGCGCCGGTGGCAACGCCGGCAACGGCGTTGGCTTCCGGGAAGCGTTCCAGAATCATTCTGCAGAGTTCAACCTTGATGANCGAGCGCACTTCCGGATAGGACAGGGTTATGCGGTTGTCGGTGTAAATCGGTGAATTCCAGCCGCTTGCCCAGGTAAAGGGGTTGGCGGGCTGAAGCTTAATAGCACTTACTTTCAGTAATTTCTCGGCAAGGAGAGTTTCTACCTTTTTCATGGTTATTCGGGTGATGAATCTAAAGGGTTCGTCAATTATGATGCAAAGGTAATTAAAAAATCCCGTTCTTGCAAGCGGCCGGCAACACTTTTTATGGAGTTTTCTATCGGGGGCGGTGAACCATGTTGGTCCGCAGAGTGTTAAAAAGGTGAAGTTTCTACTATTTTTTATTATTACTATTATGCAAAGGTTACTTGTTTTATTCATCATATTCTGTGGCGCCGCAGCCGGAATGCGGGCCCAGTCGCCGGCAATGCCCGACACTGTTATCGAAACAGTTAGCGATTCCATTCTTTTCCCTGCTAACACAATGCACCCGGTCGAGAGGCCGGTGAAGTCGATATATGCTTTCCCGAACCAGAATCTAAATCTCGGGTTCAGTCATCCCGACTGGAAGCGGGTGTGGGTCAACGCCTCGGTGCTTTGCGGCGCATACATCGGTACTCTGTTCGTGTTGGAAATGCTCCCCGAGGATGCTACCAACTGGAACCGCGCCGAGTTTCACGACGTGCCTTTCTGGGTGCGCTGGCGCGAACACGTAATAAAACAAGGACCGGAATGGGACCGCGATAATCCGGCGTTCAACATGGTTCTTCACCCCTATAGCGGCGCTGCATATTTCATGGCCGCTCGCAGTGCNGGCTTGAGCTTCTGGGGNTCGCTGCTCTTTTCGGCATGTATTTCAACCATCGGCTGGGAATTCGGCATNGAGGCATGTATGGAGCGCCCGTCGTATCAGGACATCTTTATTACGCCGCTGGTCGGCAGCGTAATGGGCGAGGGCTTCTTCCGCATCAAGCGCTATATAGTTATGAACGANTATCGGCTGGCCGGTTCGCCGGTTTTGGGCAACATTGTNGCGTTCCTTGTCGACCCGGTCAACGAGCTCGTAGGCTTTATCGGTGGCAATCCGGCGCGGCGCCTCGTTAAGGAGAAGAAGCTGCAGGTTCAGTCGATGCCGTTGATAACGTCGCGCACCTTAGGGATGAACGTTCAGATTACTTTTTAAATAGGTGAGTTGCTTTTTAGCGTAGACGCGTGTGTTTTTCTTGATGCGCTCAATGGCGGTTGTCAGGTCCCACGTGCCGTCGAAATAGGCAAANAGTTCCTTAAAGCCNACGGTGTTGAGCGANTTCAGCCGGCGCAACGGATAAACGCGCCGGGCTTCGTCGACCATGCCGCTTTCAACCATCAGGTCTACGCGCCGGTTAATGCGGTCGAACAGTTCGGCTCGCTCGGGGGCTATGACGTTCATGCGGATTTCAAAGGGTCGCTGTTTGCGGCGCCCGGTGCGCAGGGCCGACACTTTTTGCCCGCTCTGGCGAATGATTTCAAGGGCATGAACAAGCCGGCGGTGGTTATTGGGGTCGGCCTGTGCAAGATATTCGGGGTCGAGGCGTCGCAGCTCTTCGCGCACGGCCTCGATTCCCTCTTTTTGGAAAAACGCGAGTGTTTCTTCGCGCACCGAATCGGAAATAGTTGGCAGTTCGTCGAGGCCGTTGATTAGGGCTGAGATATACATCATCGAGCCGCCACACACAACCGCGTGCTCCATGCCGCGGCGCTCCATGTCGGCAATGAGCCGCAGGGCGTCTTCCTCGAATCGCGCGGCTGAATAGTAGTCGGTCAGTTCCAGCTCTTGCACCAGGTGGTGTTTAACCCGGGCAAGTTCTTCGGCCGTGGGGCAGGCGGTGGTAACGGGTATGCCGCGAAAAATCTGGCGCGAGTCTGCCGAAATTATTTCGCAGCCGAGTTTTTCGGCCAGGTCAATGGCCGCGGCGGTTTTGCCCGACGCCGTGGGGCCGGTTATGATGTCAACGGTCATCGAACTGCGACCAGTCAACCCAGTTCGACGAGGGGTAGCGCCAGGAGTCGAGCAGGGCTACCGGCAGCCGCTTGTCGGACCATACCTGAAGAATCGACCCCGGTTCGGTGGCTTTCAGGCAGTTGGCATAGCCGGCGGGAACGCAGAGCACTTCGCTTTTTTTATCGGATATATGGAAAATCTCGGGCTTGAGGTCGGGCGACGGGTTTTCCCAGTCGTCGATTTTAACAAAGGCCATTACAAAGCCGCCGCGCACGCAGTGAAACCACTTGCGCTCGCGCTGGTGGCCATGCCAGCCGCGCACAACCGATGCGTCGGGATGGTGGATGGTGTAGGTGCGTTCAACGCCGTCGAGGTCGAAGTCGTTCAAAGAGATTATAGTGCCGCGGTGGTCGTTGAAAATTTCGCCGGGGATAGAGGTTACCATTTATCGATATTTTTGATTAGTTTGAGATGCGTCGTTATTGAGGATTGACAGATAGGAGGCATAGCGGCTTTGGGCTATGCGCCGGTCGGCCACTGCGCGACAAACCGCACAGCCGGGTTCGCCCTCGGTGTGGGTGCAGTTCGAGAAGCGGCAGTTTTGCGATTCTTCAAAGATTTCGGGGAAGAAGTGGCCGACCTCATATTTGTCGAAGTCGAGAGTGCCGAAGCCGCGCACGCCGGGCACGTCGATCAGCCGCCCGCCGCCGGGAAGGTCATACATGCGCGAGGCGGTGGTTGTGTGAGTGCCCGAGTCGGTGGCGTCGCTAATTGCGGCTGTTGTGGCATCGGCTCCGGGAATCAGGGCGTTGATGAGGCTCGATTTGCCAACACCGGAGTTGCCCGAGAGCAGCGAAGTTTTGCCGTCCAGGGCTTCTTTGAGGCGGTCGAGCCCCTCGCCGCTGCGGGCGCTGGTCATTACCACCTGATAGCCTACGGTTTCGTAGAGGCGGGCCACGGCCAGCAGCAGCTCGTGGTCGTCGGGTTGCTCAAGCAGGTCAATTTTATTGAGCACTAAAAGTGCGGGAATATCGTAGGCTTCGGCCGTGGCCAGAAAGCGGTCGATAAAAGTAGTGGATGTTTCGGGATGAACAAGGGTTGCAACCAGCACGGCCAGGTCGATATTGGCGGCGAGGATGTGGCTCTCCTTGCTCAGGTTCGAGGCGCGGCGGATAATGTAGTTCCGGCGCGGCTCAATGGCGGTTATATAGGCGATTTCGGCGCCGGGAGCTTCGCTGAAAGTTACGCGGTCGCCAACGGCCACCGGATTGGTGGTGCGTATGCCTTTGATGCGCAGGTTACCCTTGGCGGCGCAAAGAACCGGGGTCGAGGCGCCGTCGGGGAGCACTTCGTAGCGGCTGCCGAGGTTTGAAATTACGAGTCCGGTCATCAGTGAATAACTAATTCGGTTATAGTGTCGGGGGCTCCGGCATATTGGTTGAGAGAATCGAGCAGCGACGAGCGCATAAACATCAAGTCGGCCTTGACCGCCGCCGACGATATGTAGACATGAATGGCTCCCGACTCGGTTACGTAGCGCCGGGTGGTTAGCTTGTTAATGCCGGGGCCTACAACATTCACCCAGTTTACCAGCGCGCGGTAGCGCGCGGCATCGCCCTCCGACCCGGAGCGTCGGAAAACTTCGTTGATAATCTCGCCGATTGGCAGTGGCTCGGTCTTTTTCATGTCAGAGAAGAGGGGTAAAGGCGCCGTCGGCCACCTCCCACAGGCGGTAGTCGCCGGCGGCGCGGCTGATTATTTCATCGAGGTGCGAGCGGTTGGTGTCGGTAATGAAAATCTGGCCGAACGCCGGGTCGCCGACAAGGCGCACTATGCGCTCAACGCGGTCGGCGTCGAGCTTGTCGAAAATATCGTCGAGCAGCAGCAGGGGCTTCATGCCGGTGGTTTCGGCCAAAAACTCATATTGGGCCAGGCGCAGGGCAATGACAAAGGTTTTGCACTGGCCCTGCGAGCCGGTTCGGCGCATTTCCATTGAGTTGAGGGTCAGCTCAATGTCGTCGCGGTGAGGGCCGGCCGAGGTGTGGCGCAGGGCAATGTCGCGCTGCAGGTGGTCAGCCATCATCTCTTCGTAGGAGTCGGCGCGTTGAAGCTGCGAAACGTAGCTGATGCCCGGCGTTTCGGTGTCGCCGCTGATCAGGGCGTAGTATTTCCGGAAAATCGGCTCCAGGCGCTGAACCCACGCAGTGCGCGTGTTGTAGATATACAGTGCCGCGGGCTGCATGGAGGCCTCGATGGCTTCAAACATGCCGCGATCCGAGATGCCGTCCTTGAGCAGGCGGTTGCGCTGNTCGAGGCCGCGGCCNTAGCGGAGCAGCGCNTCCAGATAGCGNGCNTCNCCCTGGCTGATGACCATNTCCATCCAGCGGCGGCGNTCGTCGGGGCTTTCACGCACCAGGTCAACGTCGGCCGGCGAAATCATTACGAGCGGAAATGTGCCGATATGGTCGGCCATGCGCTGATATTCCTTGCCTTTGCGTTTGAGGCTTTTGCGTTTGCCTTGAGCGAGGCCGAGCGAGAGGTCTTCGTCGATGCCGCGNCGCAGATATGTTGCCTTTACCAGCGCAAACTGCTCGCCGACGCGAATCAGCATCGGGTCGGGCACGCGGCAGAAACTTTTGGTGAAGCTGAGGGTGAAAATCGCGTCTAAAAGGTTGCTTTTACCCATGCCGTTATGGCCCAGCAGGCCGTTGACCTTGGGCGAGAACTCCAAGCGAGCGTGTTCGATGTTCTTGAAGTTGTCGAGGGCTATGGATTTAAGCTGCATTCANCGCGGGTTACTCTTCGTAGACGTAGGTTCCGATCGGTTCGCCGGCCAGCACTTTGTCGAGATTGCCGGGGGTGTCCATGTCGAAAACGATAATCGGCAGTTTGTTCTCCTTGCAGAGGGCNGTGGCGGTTATGTCCATCACCTTGAGGCCGCGGCGGAGCACTTCGTCGTAGGTTATGCGGTCGAATTTGGTTGCCGTGGGGTCTTTTTCGGGGTCGGCGGTGTAGATGCCGTCAACGCGAGTGCCCTTGAGCATAACGTCGGCCTCGACTTCAATGCCGCGCAGGGCCGAGCCGGTGTCGGTGGTGAAGAACGGATTGCCGGTGCCGCACGACAGGATGGCTACGCGGCCGGCTTCGAGCGCGCGGATGGCTTTCCACTTCGAGTAGTGTTCGCCTATGGGGTGCATGGCAATCGCGGTGAACACGTCGGCGCCCTGACCTATGGCTTCCAGAGCGGAGCTGAGCGCCAGGGAGTTGATAACTGTTGCGAGCATGCCCATCTGGTCGCCCTTAACGCGGTCGAAGCCGCGCGAGGCACCCTGCAGGCCACGGAAAATGTTGCCGCCTCCAATAACAATAGCCACCTGCAGACCGGAGTCTACGGCGGCTTTAATCTGAGTGGCGTATTGAGCGAGGCGCTCGGAGTCGATGCCCTGCTTCTGTTGAGCGGCGAGACTTTCGCCGCTCAACTTCAGAAGGACGCGTTTGAACTTACGCATTAGAGTACGGATGAGAGATTAAAACGTTTGAATTCGAGGTCGGTAGCTGCTTTGGCGGCCATGGAGGGGTCGAGCTTGATGGCCTGGCGCAGGCTGTTGGCCAGCATCGATTCGTTGTTGGTGCGTGCACCGAGCACTGCCATCAGGTAGTAGGTGGTGGCGTCGGGTGCGGAAATGGCGGCCAAGGTCTTTTTAGCTGCCGAGTAGTCTTTGGTAAGAATCTGGGCTACGGCGGCGTTGTTGGAGTTCACACCCTGCATGGTGCGGGCAGCGGCGGCGTTGTCGCCCTGCTTGAGNTAGTAAACNCCAAGGGCTTCGCTAAGCTCGGGCACACCGGCGGCGTTGCCGAAGCGGCTCTGGGCGTCGGAGAAGTCGCCGGAGTTGAGGGCCGACAGGCCNAGGTTCATCTGAGGTTCGGCCGAAGCGGGAGCCAGACGCGATGCCTGGGCAAAGGCGGTGCGGGCAGCGTCGTAGTTGCCCAGCTGATATTGAGCCATGCCGAGGTTGTTGAAGGTGCGGTAGTCGGTGGGGTAGAGTTTGGCGGCTTTGGAGTAGATGTCGGCGCGCTTTTCGGGGCTGTCGGTCAGCGATGCCAGGTAAAGGAGCTCGTCAACGCTGAGTTTCGAGGGGTCGGTGGCATAGATTGCTGCGATTTCTTCGTCGCTCTTACCGATAACGTTGATTTTGGCGCTGATGCGGCTGTAGCGGAGTTTCGGCAGAATTTCTTCGGCGAGCTGTTCGAATACGGAGCTGAGGTTGTGGATTTCGCGTTCGCGTTCCTCGGGGTCGGAATACATCGACAGCACGCTGAGAATCAGGTTTTTGTCCTGAATGTTGCTTTCGCTTACCAGGCGACGGAAGCCTTCCCAGTCTTCGGGGGTGAAGTCGGCGGTGAGCTGACCGAACGAAACGCCCTTGAGCTGATTGTCCATGTAGCCTTTGGTCACGTCTTCGCGCTTCTGGGCCAGGTTGCGGTTAAACTCGTATGTGCCGTCGGGCGAAGCGTAGCTCTGAATGTTGATTTCTTCGATTTCCTGGTTGGCGTCGGCGTTGGCGCTCTTGATGCGGTTTTGCAGGTCAATCATCTGGCCGGTGCGCAGCTGATTGTCGCGGATATTGGCCTGGTTGATGAGGAACATGATGTCGGCATCAACTTTTTCCTGAATAATGCGCTGGAACTTGTCGGCGGCAATGGCGGGAGTAATGGAGGCGGTGCTTGCCAGGGTGGAGGTGGCGATTACGCCGTTGGCAACCGCTACGCGCGGCAGTGCGTAGGTTTTTTTACCCTGCTGAACGTTAAAGGCCAGTTCGAGCTGCGAGTTGGCCATTTCGGGGGTGTAGACGTAGTTGACGGGAATGGTTACCGTGCCCCCCTTTTCAAAGTTGATTACGGGGTTGTTGCCACGCACTTTCTCGCCCTGGAAAGAGTAGGGAGCCGAGGCGGTTTCGCCGCCGGCATAGGTCAGGTAGGGGGTTACCGTCAGTTCGGCGTTCTTGACGAAGAACTTGGCGGGGATGCGGGCTGTTACGCTTGCGGGTACGTTTTGGCCAACAACTTCCAGCGGGTTGGGATTTGCGGTGAAATAGTCGGCGGGAAGTTGGCCGAGTTTTTTTGAGCAGCCGCTCAGTGCTACGGCAGCGCCCATCAGCAGCATAATGTTGCTAAATTGAAACTTAACGTTCATTATCGGGGATGTTTTGATGATAGTTTATTATTTATTCCGCAAAGTTACGAAAAATTCTCCAACTTTTATTTCCCTGCATATTAAAAAATCAGATTATGCGNGTGAATGGGGGCGTTTGCGGAGGCGGAAGAAGAGNATGGCGAGGATGAGGGCCNCGGTGCAGCCGATGATTATCGACACCGTGGGGTCGAGGCCGATGCCCTCGGGNGCGAGCAAAATGTAGCTGACGGTGACTACGGTCATGAAGAGCGCCGGAACCAGCGATATCCAATACCAGCGGCCTTTGCGCGACAGGTAGGCGGTTACTGTCCAGAGCGTAATCATAGCCACGGTTTGGTTNCTCCATGCGAAGTAACGCCATAGCACCTGAAAGTCAACCATAATTACCGCAAAAGTCACTGCAAAGAGCGGAATGCAAATCAGCAGTCGCTTGACGAGCGACTTTTGGTCGAGCTTCAGGGCATCGGCAACTATCAGGCGCACCGAGCGTAGTGCAGTGTCGCCCGATGTTATCGGCGCGGCAACCACTCCTATAATCGCCAGCAGGCCGCCAAACGCTCCGAGCCAGCCGATCGACACCTCGCGCACAAGAGTGCCGGGCGAGTGGCCTTCGGCGGCCATGTAGTCGGCCAGCTGCTGATAGCCGCCGGTGAATGCAATNGCCGCGGCGGCCCAAATCAGGGCCACGATGCCCTCGGCAACCATGGCGCCNTAAAANACCGGGCGCGCCAGCTTTTCGTTGGTGAGACAGCGGGCCATCATCGGCGACTGTGTGGCGTGGAACCCGGAAATTGCTCCGCACGCTATCGAAATAAAGAGCATCGGAAAAAGGGCGTGGGTGGCCGCCTGCGGGTGGCGNTTGTGGAGNCCGANNGCCATTTCGTCGGGAATCTCTACGTTGCCGAAAATCATTACGCCCATCAGNGCCAGCGCCATAAAGAGNAGCGCCCCGCCAAACANCGGATACAGCTTGCCGATGAGNTTNTCGATAGGGAGCAGTGTGGCCAGCAGGTAGTAAAGGAATATGGCTGCNGTCCAGAATGTTATGTCGAGCTTTGCGGGAGTCATNGACGCCAGGATGCCCGAGGGGGTGACNATGAACACCGCNCCGACCAGAATCAGCAGAATCACGGAGAAGACCCTCATCAGGTGGCGCATGCCCGGGCCGAGTTCGTTGCCTACCGATTCGGGGAGCGACACGCCCCCCTGGCGCAGCGAAATCATNGCNGCGGTGAAGTCATGGACCGCGCCGGCGAAAATAGTGCCGAAAACTATCCAGAGAAAAGCCGCCGGGCCGAACATTATNCCCATTATGGCGCCGAAAATCGGCCCTACGCCGGCAATGTTCAGAAACTGAATCATAAACACTTTCCAAACCGGCATCGGCACGAAGTCTACGCCGTCGGGGCGTTCAACGGCAGGCGTGAGCCTTTTGGGATCGACGCCAAACACCTTTTCAACAATCACTCCGTAAACGGCATAGCCGACTATGAGCAGAGCTATGGAAACTAAAAATGTTGTCATTACGCAATAGTTATTCTGTTCTATTGAAAAGAAGCCCGACTCGGGGCCGGGCTTCTTCAGAGGTTGCGGGGGTTGGTTATTTCACCATGATTTTTTTGCCGTCAACAATGTTGATGCCCTTGACGGGAGCTGCCAGGCGACGGCCCATGAGGTCATAAACGGTGTTGGCGTTGAAATCTTTAGCGGTGATTTCTTCGATGCTGACGGTGCTGGTCTGGCCAAGATTGATGTCCATGGTGTCGCCGGTCTTCAGCATGTTGTCGGGGTTGTTGTCAGCCTCGATGAGAGCTTCGTGGGCGTTGAGCATCTTCTCGGTGTCGGTTTCGGGAGCGATAACGTCCATTTTGAGCCAGCGGTCGGGCTCGGTCGAGTCGGCGCGGCGCACAACTGCTTTCTGNGCGGCTACGCGGGCGGGTTCCTGAGCGTCGTCAGNGTGGATGTAGATNTAAACCTTGCCTGCGAGCAGAGTGTGCATCTGCTTGGCGTGGTGGCCCACACCTACTGCCGGAGCCTNTNTGTTATCGCCGTTATGAACGTTGAAGGTAACGTTGCCGGTGAGCAGGAAGAAGGTGCCGGCGCCATAGATGCTGCTGTTGTCGGCCTGGGTTGTNGTGATTGAGGTGCCGTCAACGCCGCTGACCACGTAGGCATAGCTGTAGGCATCGGCAATGCTTACNGCNACCGGNGCGCGCCAAAGTTTATTGCCGTCAACCTCAATGGTGAGGGTGTTGACATATTCAACGCCGAAGTGGATGCGGTCGTCGTTAACGTCGGTGCGGTAGTGATCAGAGTTCGAGAAGTGGTCGAAGTTGCCGTCTACGCTGGCGAGGATACACTTGGCATTGCCGTTGCCGCTTTCAAAGCCGATGGCATAGTTGCCGAGGCTAATGCCGGNGTAGTCGTTGAAGAATTTGATTTCGGTTGCGGTGTTGTGGGCAATTTCTTCAGCGTCTTCGCCGGGGAAGATGCGCAGATAGGTTTTTTCGGTGTCATTACCTTGGGTGGTTTTGGTCAGATAGTGGCCGCTGAGCGACGACAGGGCGGCAATGCCGTCTGCAACGTTTTCGAGCACGAAAATCGATTCGTCGCCGGTGTTGTCGGTGGTGCTGAACGAGCCGGCGTCGGTCATGTAGCGGTTGTGGTTGTCTTTAATGCGAACCAGGGCGATGCCTTCGATTGAGTGCATGTCAAACAGNCTGTAGGGGAACGAGTTGTTATACTCGTCGGCNGTGGGNTAGTCAAACTCCTGCTGCAGCTCGGCAACCATGGCNTCGATAGCGNCGGTGTCTACGGTGTAGGTGCCGGGAGTATTGCCAAAGGTGATTCCCTGCGGGTNTTTAAGGTGATTTTCAATTTCGGAGATGAAGCCCTGTTCATTTTCGTCGTTGATAAGCTCGATTGTCCAGAAGCTGGATTGGTTGCTGCTGCCGGCTGAATGGTAGCGCAGCATGTCATTTTCGTTGTTGTTCAGGAAGTTATTGCCTGAAACTGCGGGATTCTGGATGGCATAGGTGCCGGTGAACACATTTTCATTGGCGAACTTATAGGCAACTGCTTCGGCTGAGTCTTCAGTAACGTCAAGGCCCTTGGCATATTTGCCGTCAGCGAGGTTCTTCATGGTGAAAGTGCCGTCGGCGGCTGCGTCGATTACCCAAACGGCATCGTAGGTCAGGTGAGTAATATTGCGGCCATTGCCAATCTTATTGTTAGCGGTGCCTTTTACCATGTAGCCATGGCCACTTGCGAATGTGCCATAATTGCGGAAGGCAACTTTCTTGCCGTTGATGAACTCGGCAACGAGCTTACCAGCCGTAAAGCCGTTGAGGGTTGCTTTGGCGGTTTCGAGTTCAGCTATGAAGTTGTTGCTCTCCATCGGGATGTTGAGTTTGGCGTATATAAACTCTGAGGCTTCTTCGGCAGTGAAGAGGTTCGAGGCAGCGAGAGTGCTGCACAGGTCGTTAAAGTGCTGGTCGTTAGCAATATTCTCAATCAGCTCTTCGCGAGTAATGTCGGTAATGGGTTCGTAGGCAAACAGCTCGCGCAGGGTTTCGATGGTGGGGTTGGTGCGTGCTGCCTGGAGTTTGTCGGCGTCGTAGGTATAGGTGAAACCGTCGTGGGCCAACCATGTTTCAACGTTGAAGTCGGCGTCGGTCAGAGCGGTTGCCCACATGCGGCTGCCCGCTTCGGTCTTAGCACCCGAGGCAGCCCAGGTAGCCATCAGGCCCCCGTTTTGGTAGTCATTGATGTATGCGTTATCGCTCGAAGCCACACGCAGGGTAAAGCCTTCGCCGTTGTTGTTGACAGCGAAATTGGTGATGGTGTCGGCAACGATTGTGCAGAGGTCACCGCTGGCGGTGCCAAGGTGTACGCCCATATTCTCTTCGGTCGAGAGGCTATGGATAGTAACGGTTTTGGTGTTGTTAACAACGCCGCCATCTTTCATATACCATACCAGGTAGGGGTTCAGGGTCTTGTGGACGTCAGCTACGTTCTTAATCAGCAAGTTGGTGCCGTCGTAATACGCGTGGTTGTAGGCGCCGGTTGCTTGGCGCAGAGTCAGCAGGTAGGGTTTGTTGAACTCGAAGGGGAACTGCCATGTGCCGGGCACGTCTACTACGCCGCCGGCTTCAGGAACGGTTATTGTACCTTCGGCGGGTACGAAGTAGGTGGGGAGATCGGTCAGGTTAGCAGTGGAGATAGATTCGCCGGGAATGCCGAACGCGGAGGTGGTTACGCCGTCGCAGTTCAGTGTAAACTCAACCTGGTCAACCACCTCGATTGTCCATTTTGCTGCAGTAGGACCACTGCCCCAACGTTGTGCGCCGTTGTTGTTCAGCTGAATCCAAACGTTTTTGCCGGTTTCTGTTGCAGTGCCAAAGCCGAGAAGATTAACCGGGTCTCCGTTGACGTCTTCGGTGCAAGAAAAACCATATTCGGTTGCACTGTAGATATAAAAGCGGAAAAGGCCGGCCTCTTCAGGGTCGGTAGTAACTCCCAGAAAGCTGCTTGCTGCGGTTGGCAGTTTGCCGAGGTAAACACCTTTGCTTGAAATGCGCAGGCCGCTCAAATCGGTGCCGTCTTCTGCAGTTTTGTGCACAAATTCAGAGTGCCATATACCTGCTTCATCACGTATGTTATCACCGGTGTATGAGAGTCCGTTGTGATTATCGTTCAAACGGAAGAAACGAACACCGCCGTTTACAGAGAGCATCATATACTTATCGTTCAGCTCGCGAGCATAATAAGCCTTGCCGGCAGCATTCTTTTCGGGAATGGGCGAAAGGGTAACGACGAAGTCGCGNAGTACAATGTTATANCCACCTGTAGTATTGCTGGCAGTAGCAGCTAAGGTGAAGGTATATTGCTTAGTGTTTTCGTCGAGGCCGGAGGCAGANAAGGTGCGGCCTNCAGCACCGAGAACCTCGCCGTTGATTGTCGACTCCTCAAGACCTTCCGAAGGAATGGCAGTGAAAGAGTAGCCGGAGATGTAGTATTGCGAATCTTCGTTGATTGACAGCACGTAGTCGTACGGAGTAGTAGACGCCGCAATCATTTTCAGGGGCCTATCTACGTTTGGGGCGGTAGGACAGTTTTCCGGGTGAGGGCTTGTAATGTCTGTTTCAGCAGTGAATTTAACTGTTGCGATATCGGCATAAGTTGAGTTTTGCCAATATTTCGCCCAACCGGCTGCTGTGCCGTTGGCACGATGAGTGGCACCGTTATAGCCGTCAACCTGTAGTGTTAAATCCCACACTATAGGTTCGGCAGAGGCGAGNGGAGCATAGGAGAGCGCTGCAAAGGTCGCCAGGCCTAAAAGTAAATGTTTTTTCATGTAGATTGTGTGTAAGTTTATTATTTTTATGTATTTATGGTGCAAAAATAGTGTTTTTTTGNGACACCGCCAAATTTTTGTCNNNGAAATCAATCATATAAGGGGCAACCCCCGGGTGTAGCCAATACACCGCGGGGGTTTAATAATCAATCTTTTTTACCAATTACCTTTAAATAATGCTATTAAAAAACCATTTTTCTTGAAAATGTACCATTTTGAGTGTGTACCGTAACTATGTGCAGGCCGGTCAGGGTGGTGTCAACCGAGCCGCTAAGGCTATAGAGATATTTTTGAATCATTCTTTCCCCCGAAAGGTTGTAGACCGACAATAGGGCGGGCGAGGGCAGGGCGCTGTAGTGGATGGTGCCGCCGCTAACCGTAAGGTCGATGTTGCCGGCGGGAGCAACCGCCGGGTGCAGGGCGGCATTGCCGTTGCCGGCCGTGAGGTTCCAGGCATTAAGCGTGCGCACCGAAGTTGGCGCATCGCTAAAGGCACAGACGTTTTCGGTCGCTCCGGCCTTTGCGAAAATGCGTACCGACGAAGCCCACGTGTCGTTAATGAAAATGTCGAGAACGGAGTGGTCGAAAAATACGTTGAGTTTGACTGTTTCGCCTTTAGCGAGCCGGCGGGGCAGCTGACTGTGGTAGTAGCCGTCGAAAACTCCGGCGTCGTTGGTCAGGCGGTCAACGGTGCGGGCATCAACAACGAGCTCGTTCGAGGCTCCATCGTAGTAGACCTTCAGTGCCGAAGAGCCGTTGCCGAGCAACTCGAAGCCGCATTTGGCGGCGCTGACCGTGAATTCGCCGCAGAGCTCTATGCTTCTGCCGCTGATGCCGTCGATGTTCAGTGAGCCGTTGAGCGAGAAGTCAGATTTTGAGAATCCGTCGCCGCTGCGCAATGCCGCGAGGCCCGCATACGGCTTCTGACATAAGTTGCCGTCGGCGTCGAGACTCAGTTCGCGCGGCAGGGAGAAGGTGTGGGCATAACCGAGGTCGTGGTTGGCTTGCGACGGCAGCTTGTCGGGCACGATGCCGAGGGCAATGGTGGTTCCGTCGTGTTGATAAATGGTTGGCGAGAGCAAGCCGTAGCCGTCGCGGGCCAGGCCGGGTAGCTCGATGGTCGAGGGCGAGGCTTTGTCGGGGCTGAAGGTGCCGTCGGCATTGATGGTGCCGACCCAATAGAGGGCTGCGACTCCGCGCGAGGTGTTTTGCGGAGTGACGGTAAAGAGCCACTTGTCGCCGATTTTGGTAATGTTAGGCATTTCCCAGAAAGTTCCGCAGGTTTGAACGTTGGAGCCGCTGAAAAAGGTCTTGCCTTCGTTGCTCCAGCTGCCGGTGGCGGGATTATAGGCATGGAGCGTGGTGGTGCCGACGCCTCCTTTGCTTGAGCCGACAATAATGTAGGCGCCGCTGCCGTTGCGGAAGAAATAAGGGTCGCGGAAGTCATCCGAGAGTCCGTCGGGGCGGCCGGCGATAATGGGTTTCGGGTCTTTTTGCCAGGCAATGAGATCGTCGTCGAGCGGATTTGCGCGGGCAATAACGGCCTTGGCGTAGTCTACGCCGGTGTAGATAATCGAGGGCTTTCCACCGGTTAGCTCCCGGTCGGTGAATACGCAGCCCGACCAGCAGCCTTTCATGTCGAACTCGGTTGCGGGGGCCAGGGCGATTTGTTCTTCGGTCCAGTCGCAGAGGTTTTCGCTCGACAGGTGGCCCCAGTGGAGGCGCGACATGTATGGCCCGTTGGCATTCTTCTGGAAGAAAAGATGATAGCGGCCATTGGCGTAAGTCATGCCGTGCGTTTCATTCGCCCAGTTTGCGGCGGGCATGGCGTGGAATGCGGGGCGCATCGGGTCTGCGGCAAACCTTTCGGCGGGAATTGACAGATCGGCGGGATTTTCGGCCGACCATGATGAGACGGTTTCGGCGCTGAGGGCTTCATTCCAAACGGCAATGTCGTCGATAAGGCCGTTGAACACGGTTGTGCAGAAAGGCCCGCTGAACCGCTCGCTGAAGCTGCGGCCGATTCTGAGGGTTGAATTGCCGGCGGCGAGAGTGCCGTTGGCTTTGGATGTGGCGACTGCTACGCCGTTGTTATAGAGCGTTGCCGTGCGCGCGTCGGCGTCGATAACGGCGGTGAGGTTTACCCATTCGTAGCGGGCAAGGGGCTCGTTTGCTTTCAGTTCCAGCGGCCAGCCGCCGATAAAGGTTTTAAACGAATATTTGCCGTCGAGGCCCAGAAAGAAGCCGAAGCCGGTTTTGGCGCCCTCGTCGATGCAGGATGCTATGGCAACCTGCTCGGGGGTGTTGACGTCGATTTCCACTATGGGATAGGTTTCAACGGCAATCCATACGGAGGCGGTCATCTGTTTTGAGCCGGCGGGTATGATGTCGCTCAGCGAGGCGTCGATGTAGGTTGAATATCCGTCGAAGCGGAGGGCCTGGCCGTTCGCCCCGGGCATATTTTCGGCGGGGTGGACGCTATGGATGGCAAACGTGTTGCCCGAAACGGACTCGGCGATTCGGTTGCCGACGTTCTGCATGGTGAACCGGGCCACTTCGCGCGCATTGCCCGCGAGCGGCGCCGACATAAGCGCCGGCAACAGAAAAACCGATTTGAGGAATGAGGTAGCAGTCATTGTTTCCCTCGCGATGAGTTGTTATTTCAGGTAGTTGAGAATGTTGAGGGTGAGCTGCTCAACGTTGCGTTGGTAGGGGATTTCGCCTGAGTTCTGATTCCACTCGTAGGCGGCGAAACCGTTGGCGATGCAGCGGCCATGGGTGGCGCTGGCATAGAATTCAACCAGGCCGGCAACGCAGTGGTCGCGCACGTGGCCCCAGGTTGCGAGCACCAGAGAGTTGGTGGTGACTTCAAAATTCTTGATAACGTCAACCTGATTGCCTTTGCCGTAGATGTTGCAATCCCACAGGCAGTTGTGGTCTTCGCGCTGGCCGGGGCCAATCAGCGGCAGGTTGTCGTAGCCGTAGTTATTGGGGTCTTCGAGTGTCAGGCCTTTGAAGATTGCNTGGGTGGTGCGGTCATAGAAGCCCNGGTCGGANCCGTTTCTGANNTCCCAGCCCAGGTAGGGGTTGATGACCCAGACGNNGNTGCCGNTGCCNCCTTCGCNGTTGCCGAATACGGTNGGAGCCATGTTGTCGGGCACGATGCCGAGGGGCNCGGTNAGCTGCGTTGCCATGTTGGCCAAATAGAGGCTGCCGCCGTTGGCCGAGTACTCCTTGAGGGCATCGATGATTGCCGGTTCGCCGAGGCCGCCGGGAAGTTTGTCCCAGCCATATTCCTGACCCTGACGGTCGATTTCAATCCAGATTACGGGATAGAAGTCGGGGTCGAGTGCCGAAATCTGCTCGGGCTGAATGAATTCGGCGTCGGCCTGCGCNNCAAACCAGGTTGCTGCGNNTCGNTCGTCGTCGNNGGGCAGCGAGGCGATGTCGGGAGCGGTCATGAGGTAGGCCATTTTCACTCCGTCGAGTTTGTCGGGCATCTGAGCTTCGGTGGAAACGCCTTCCGAAACGTAGCCGCCGGCATACATTACCTTAACCGTGCAGAGATAATCTTTGCCCAGCGTGAGGCCTTTGGCCGTGTATTCGGTCGGCTGACCGTCAAGGTCGATAGTTGAGATGCTGTTGTTGCCGTTGATAAGTATCTTTACGCCGGTGATGCTGAGGTCAGTGGCGGGCAGTTGCCACGACAGGTTGATTTTGCGGCCGTTGACTGTGGCGCTGAGGTCAGATACTTTTTCGAGCGTAGGCACCTCGGGCAGGCCGGTGGGTTCAAACTCGGAGCATCCGGCGAGCACACCACAAATTATCATTGCCAGCAGAGCGAGGCTATATGTGCGGAATTTTTTCATTTTCGTAGGTCTGTTGATGGGTTATTTATATAAGTCGCCGGCGTTGTCGAGCTGGTTGACGGGAATCGGGAAGTAGATTTCGCTTTGGGTCAGGTTGGCGCCTTCGTAGTAACTGTGGACGCGGCTTTCGGAGGCATAGTAGCTGTTCATGGTTTCAACGGCGTTGCCCCAGCGCACCAGGTCGAACCAGCGCAGGCCCTCCATTGCGAGTTCCAGGCGGCGCTCCATGCGCACGGCTTTGCGGGCATAGTCGCGGCTCCAGCCTGCGGCGGGATATTCGCCCACGGCATAGTTGGCCAGCATGGGGTTGCAGTCGACCGGTTCGTAGGCGGGATCAACCGAGCGGGCAGCCTTGCGGCGTATGTCGTTGATGAGTCGGCGGGCCTCGTCGAGGTTCTTGCCCTGCTCAATCAGTGCTTCAGCCTTCATGAGCATCACGTCGGCGTAGCGGATAAGAATGAAGTTGAGCGACGATGCACCCCAGGGCACGATGCCGGGCTTGACGAATGGCGATTCGGGCGAGGGATAGGCCTTTTTGCCTGAATACTGGCCGTAGAGGTCGAGGTTGCGACACCATTTGTCGGTGTAGGTATATGAGCGCCAGGGCATGCCGATGCGGCCGAGGGTGAAGTCCAGACGGGGGTCGACGTTGCCTTCGTAGTCGGCTTTGTCAACATTCTCGTCGTTGAAAGTGTCGAACAGCGGCAGGCCGTTGGCGTCGGTGCGGAAAGCGTTGACAAGGTTTTGCGAGGCAAGATAGAAGTCATCGCCGTTGCCGTAGAGATTGCCCTCCGACCAGGTGCAGTTCAAGCAGTTCGAATAGTTGAACTGGTCGGGGGAGTTGGCCGACGAGAACTGGATTGCCATAACCGATTCATATTGGTTGTTGAATTCGGGCTTTGACATGTCGAGGAAGTTGGGGTAGAGCTCATATTGGTTGCTTGAAATAACGTAGCCGGCATATTGTTCGGCCTCGGCCCAGTCGGAGGTGAACAGGTCAACGCGGGCCAGCAGGGCGGCGGCAACATACTTGTTGAAGCGACCGGGCTTATCCTGGCTT
>WFLX010314036.1_pt1 | contig 21308 bp, 21 predicted proteins | sample 4967041 | NCBI WGS metagenome assembly WFLX01 (sample SAMN12857096, study PRJNA449069) | gut metagenome | isolation source: stool from male and female vole | host: Microtus ochrogaster | place: USA:Florida | collected 2017
TTACAAATACTCTAAAAAAACACAAAAAGATTCTTCTAACTATATTAGAAATGCCATGAAAAAGATTCTTCTAAGCATACTCGCCACTGCAGCTGCTACGTCTGCCTTCGCCCAAGGGGCAGTGAGCCTTGACAGCTGCCGCCACATGGCCCTTCATAATAATAAGGCCATACGGATAGCTGAAGAGAACATCAGGGGCGCAGGCTACCTGCGCGATGCAGCCAAAGCCGCTTACCTTCCCGGGATCGACTTCTCAGGAGGCTATGCCTACAATCAACGCCAGATCTCCCTCTTGGGAGAGGATGCAAAACTCCCCACGATGAGTTTCGACCCTAAGACGATGAAGTATGAATATAACATCGTGACGGGTCCTGACGGAAAACCAGTGATGAATCCCGCCAACGGACAGCCCATCCCAAGCGAGGTGGCTGTGATACCAAAAGAGGCGATGGAATTTGACACCCACAACGTCTTTTTTGGAGCCTTTACGTTGACCCAGCCCGTATACTTAGGCGGATCGATACGTGCTCTCAACCAGATAGCCAAGCATGGGGAAAGCATTGCTCGCTCACTCAAAGACGCAGCTGAGCAGGATGTGCTTCTCAACGTAGACGAAGCTTACTGGCAGGTGGTTTCGCTTGTGGAGAAGAGAAATTTGGCTCAAAGTTTTGTGAACCTCGTAGACTCCCTTCGCCAAAGTGTGATCGACATGAAAGAAGAGGGAGTGGCAACTCGCTCCGATGTGCTCAACGTAGAAGTGAAATACAACGAAGCATGCATAATGCTGACTAAAGTAGACAATGGGCNATCACTCTCCCGCATGGCACTTGCTCAGATTTGCGGATTGCNGGTAGACACTCAGNTGACACTCAGNGATGAANCATCNGNAAATCTTGAAGNCGACATGACTATACCGAGCACTAATATGCAAGACGTCTATGCACGTCGCTCCGATCTTGAAGTGCTCCGCAAGGGTATCGACCTCCTGAAGAGCAAAGANAACCTCTCGNTNTCGTNGANGCTCCCCAANGTGGCTGCGNTTGNAGCCTATTCATTCTCCAACCCCAACGTAAACGATGGATTTGAAAAGAAATTTGGAGGTGGTTTCTCCGTGGGAGCAATGCTGACTGTGCCTCTATGGCATTGGGGAGGCAACTACAACAAATATCGCGCTGCAAAATCGCAAACTGCAGCCCAGAAACTTCTTCTCGAAGACATGGAAGAAAAAGTAAGCCTGCAAGTCAACCAAGCCCAATATAGCTATAACGAGGCCTTCAAGACCTACAATATGACCCAGAGCAATATGAAAAGCGCGGAGGAAAACCTTCAGAATGCACAATATGCATTTAAAGAAGGAGTTCTGACCACCGACGACGTTCTTGCAGCACAGACAGCATGGCTCAAAGCAAAATCTGAAGTGATCGACGCGCAAATAGGCATCCGCCTTTGCCATACATACCTCAGCAAAGTGACCGGAACTCTCGGACAATAATTTTGAATTTTCGGGATTTTCGAGATTCTCGAGATTCTCGAGATTAACCTGATAACTGACAGCTGATAACTGATAACTGAAACAAAAAAAGCCTTATGGAACAGCATACTAATTACACNANACCTGCGCCCGACNCNACNGAAGTGAGCGCAAAAGAGAAATCACTTATATTCACCATCGTAGTCGTGCTGCTGATCGTGGCAGCNATGGCAGTGGTAGGATTNATTTTCATCAAACCGGCTCCCGACACCGTGCAGGGTATGGGAGAAGCTACCGAAGTAAGAATCTCCGGTAAGCTTCCGGGACGCGTCACAAAACTTTACGTAGAAGAAGGCCAGCGCGTGAAGGCTGGCGACACTCTTGTGCATATCCACTCCTCTCTTGTAGAGGCTCGTCTTGCCCAGGCTGAGGCAATGGAAGATGCTTCGAAGGCAACCAACCGCAAGGTGGATGCAGGCACACGCAAGCAGATCATCAACTCAGCACGCGACGTGATGAACCAGGCTGCTGCTGCAACCGGAATCGCAAAGAAGACCTACGACAGAATGGAGAACCTATTTAATAAGGGAGTTGTTAGCGAGCAGAAGCGTGACGAAGCCAAGGCCGCCTACGATGCTGCCAAAGCAGGCGAAGCTGCAGCACGCAGCCAGTATGAACTTGCACTCGCAGGGCCTCAAGCTGAAGACAAGGAAGCTGCTGAGTCGATGGTGAAAGTGGCTCAGGGTGGAGTGAATGAAGTAGGCGCCATACTTGAAGACCAATATCTTCTTGCTCCGGAAGACGGCGTGATCACNGTNGTNTATCCCAANGTNAGCGAGCTNGTNGCTACCGGCGCTCCNATCATGAACCTCCAGAAAGATGACGACCATGCAGTATTCAATGTGCGTGAGACTCTGCTGAAAGACATCACTGAGGGGAGCAAGATCCGCGTAAAGATTCCGGCTCTCGACAAGGAGGAGGTGATGACTGTGTATTATATCCGCGACCTTGGCACTTACGCCAACTGGCAGCCTACCAAGTCGACTGGCGACTATGATGCGCGCACTTTCCAGATCAAGGCAAAACCAGCAAAGAAAATAGAAAATTTCCGTCCCGGAATGAGCGTTGTCTACCTCGGTGTAGAAAAATAGTTTAAGAGTTTAAGAGTTTAAGAGTTTAAGAGTTTAGGAGTTTAAGATGAAGATAAAATCACAATAGATTATAAATTAAACTTTTAAACTTATAAACTAATAAACCAGATATAACATGAGTGGATTTAAGCAGATATTCAAAAGGTCGGTGATACAGCTGACCGGGCGCCCCATCTATTGGGTTGCCATGTTTGTGCTGCCCCTCTTTCTGATGCTGATGCTCACCAACATGATGGAGTCGGGACTTCCTGACAAAGTGCCGGCAGCCATCGTAGACAAGGACGGAACCGCCCTATCGCGGGAAATCACCCAGAACTTGGGGTCGCTGCAGATGGTGGATCTCGTAGACCAAAGCAATTCCTACACTGAAGCCCGACATAAGATGCAGGAAGGGAAGATTTTCGGATTTTTCATGATTCCGGAAAACTTCGAGCAAGACCTGCTCTCGGGAAAGGGTCCTACCATTACCTTCTATACCAACATGACCTATTTCGTGCCGGCATCGCTGCTCTTCAAATCGTTTAAGACAACAGCGTTGATGTCGAAAGCAGGGATTATGCTCAATGTGGCTGAGACAGCAGGATTGTCGGAAGATGAAGTGGTGCCGATGATGCAGCCGATCAACATAGTGAGCCGGGGGCTTGGAAATCCGGGACTAAACTATGCGATATACCTTTGCAACTCGTTTGTGCCCTGTGTGTTCCAGCTGATGATCATGCTGATGGTATGCTTCTCGCTTGGAGAGGAAATCAAATACGGCACCTCGCTAAAGCTCTTGCGGATGGCAAATGGCAATATATATGAAGCAATTGCCGCTAAGATATTGCCTCAGACCATCGGATGGTGGGTGATGATACTCTTCATGCAGAGTTGGCTCTACTTCTGGATGGGATATCCGATGCATGGCAGCTGGTGGTGGTTTACCGTTTCTGAGCTGATGTATGTAGTGGCATGCCAGGCTATGGCAGTGTTCTTCTTCGGAGTGTTGCCAAACTTGAGGTTTAGTCTTTCGGTTTGCTCGCTTTTGGGCATCCTTTCCTTCTCGCTTGCAGCGTTCTCCTTCCCGGTGGAAAGCATGTATGGCGCAATAGCCATTTTCAGCTGGGTAATGCCCATACGCTTCAACTTCCTTATCTATATCGACCAGGCCCTGAATGGCATCGATATATGGTATTCTCGCTGGTGGTATTTGGCATACATAGTGTATATGCTGCTGCCTCTGACGCTGATGTGGAGGATAAAGAAGGAATTTGCCAAGCCGGTATACATACCTTAATTGGGAAATGAGAAATTCGAGATTTTCGAAAATCTCGAGATTCTCGAAAATCAAGATTAATCCCGACAAAATTAATATTACAATGGGAATTTTTGTAAAATCATATATAAAGGAGCTGAAGCTGGCTACTCATGATATCGGCATCATCCTCTTCTTGGCGTTTCTTCCACTCGCCTACCCTATCATCTACTCTCTGATCTATAATCCGGAGCAGGTGAGAGATGTGAGGATGGTGGTAGTAGACCATGACAGGACTCCGCTTTCTCGAGAACTTGTCAGAAACCTTGATGCCACTCAGGAAATCCGGATCATCGGATATGCTGCCGATCTAAATGAGGGGAAGCATGCGATGAATAGCCATAAGTGCTACGGCATCCTTGAGATACCGGAAGGGTTTGAGAAGAAAGTAGGACGTGGGGAGTCTTCCCCTGCAGTGATTTATGCGGAGATGAGCCTTCTGCTGCGCTACCGTGGATTTTTGGTGGCATCTACCAATGTGGCTCAGGCGATGGGGAGCGAGATATTGACAGAGAAGATCAATGAAATGGCTCCGATAGCCGACACACTCGTGACTGGCGATCCGCTGGGAGTGGAAAACATTGCCATGGGCAACTTGGAGTCGGGGTTTGACTCGTTTATCATGCCCGGTGTGCTTGTGTTGATCCTTCAGCAGTGTCTTATGCTTGCAATCGGCATGACGGGGGGTGCCAAAAGAGAAAAGCCATGGCTTTATGCAGATATCGACAAGGCCACGGCCGGAGGCACACTCAAGTCGCTTGCCGGATCGGCACTTGCATATCTCACAATTATCCTCGTGCCCTGCGTATATATGCTGCATTATGTGCCTATGATGTTCCGCTTCCCTATGGCGGGCAATCCTTGGGAGATACAGATGTTTATCCTGCCGATGGTGATTGCTTCAATTGCCTTGGGCATGATATTCCAGGCAGCTTGCAGGGAGAGAGAATCTGTGTTTGTGCTGTGGGTTGTGACATCGGTGGCATTCTTGTTCCTTNCNGGTTTGNCATGGCCGANATATGCCNTGGCTCCGNTCTGNAAATGCNTGTCCGACCTNGTNNCNGCCACTNTTGGAGTTGAAGGCTTCATAAGAATGAATACAAATGGAGCTTCATTGGCCCAGGTGAGCGGCGACTACATTGCTCTATGGATTCAGGCAGCAGCCTACTCCGTCATTGCATTTTTCGTGCAGAGATACTACGTGATGCCAACCCGCATCAAAGCTTTGAAGAACCCCGGAGCAGTGCCTATTGCATAATCATATTTGCTTGCGTAGGCGGGCTGGGGGNATNCCGAGGCGGTCGCGGTATTTGGCTACTGTGCGGCGACTTATATTCAGACCTTCCGCAAGGAGGGTCTGAGTTATTTTTTCGTCGCTCAAGGGGTGCTTGCCATCTTCGGCATCTACTACACGGCGTATTTCAGCCTCTATCTTTCGGTTGGTGAGAGCATCAGTGTCTTCTTCGCCTGAGTTGTCGCCTACAGTGTCGCTGAAGAAGAAACGGAGTGGCAGGATACCCCACGGAAGAGCCACATATTTATTTGCTGTGCAGCGCGATATCACAGAAGCATCTTGCCCGGTGAGCTTCTCGATATCCTTTATCATCATCGGGCGAAGACGATAGATGTCTTCCGTATCGAAATACTCGCGCTGGAGTTTCACAATTGCTGTGACCACCGACAGCATTGCCTGCTGACGGAGCTGAAGCGACTTGATGAAGTCGCGGGCATCATTATAGCGGTTGAGGATAAACTCGCGATCGGTGTTATCCTTGAGTTTTTCCATACGCTTCTTCATGTCGGTTTCAGCTTGCGAGAAGGTCTCGCTGATGCGGAGCTCCGGGATGCGGTTGTTGAGCGTAATGATTGGTTCGTCGCCTGAAGTGTCGACTATGACATCTGGGATTATAGTGTTGGTGGAAGAAGGGGCTGAGTCGATTGAAGCCCCTGGTTTAGGGTCAAGAGTGCGGATAAGGTCAATAGCCTCTGTCACCCTTTCTTGCGATATTTTCAGACGCGATACGAGAAGATGCGTATGTAGCATTGAGAACGCCNCATACTGCTCATTGNGGATTCGGAGGGCATCGTCGNGANTCTGGGAGGGTGGAAGATACTCAAGTTGGATTGAAAGGCAATCTGCGAGCGNAACGGCCCCCACTCCATGAGGTTCGAGAGTACGCACAATGGCAAGACCCTCGTCCATCACTTTCTGCGGGAGATCGATACCTTCGGAAAAGGCAAGGTCATTGACAAGATATGAAGGGTCACGTTGCAGACGACCATTGGAATCGAGATTGCCTACTATAAAACGAGCTGCTGTCAGCACATCCGGGTCGAGATGGAGTTGACCGAGTTGGGCAAGCAGGGAGTCGTAGAGCGATGGGGCAGAATCTGCCATCGGGATTTCCGTATAGTCAGCTGAAGAACTACGTCGCGAGGCATTCCACTCTGTTTGAGTTGGGGAAATTGAGGGTTCGGAGTCACGATAGGTTTCGCCGTCGACAGCCTCGAGAGCCGGATTAGCCTCCATTTCGCGTTCTACCTCATCGTCGAGTTCGGGCGCATTCATCTCCAGCATCTTCACGAAGCGAAGTTGCTGCTGAGTGAGGCGCTGGGTGAGGCGCTGCTCGATGGCGATATTCTGACGGCTCTTTTCCATATTGCAAAATTACGCATTTTTCTGCACTTTGCCAAATTTGTGTCACGCAGAGTTCGGTGGGGAGAAGAGAACGCTTAGGGAGTTGTTGGAAGTGCGTCTTATCTGGCATAACATTGAGGGTAGATATTGCGTTATATAAGAAGATAAACTATTTTTTGATGGATAAGACTCTACATATTGCAAAGGGAAAGGATAAAGTCGGGATTTTGTTTGTGTGCTTGGGGAATATTTGCAGGAGCCCGGCGGCACAGGGCGTTATGGAGCGGCTTGTTAAGGATAAAGGGGTAGCTGATAAATTTGAGATTGATTCTGCAGGTCTATATGGCGGACATGCCGGCGATCTGCCCGACCATCGCATGCGCGTGCATGCGCAGCGACGTGGGCTCAATCTTACGCATCGTTCGCGTCAAGTAAGAGAGTCGGATTTCGACCGATTTGACATCATAGTGGCGATGGATGACTCTAATTATGACCGTCTCAGAAGAATGGCTCCTACTCCGGAGGATGAGAAGAAGGTAGTCAAGATGGCTGATTTCTTCACTCTTCATCCTTGGGCTGACTGCGTGCCAGACCCATATTATGATGGAGCCGAGGGTTTTGAGAATGCATTGGACCTTATTGAAGACGGGTGCCAGACTCTTTTTGAATGCATAATTCATAATTCATAATGCATAATTGAGAAGACTGTAAAACTTGAGAGAGAAAAACCTAATTATGAATTATGCATTATGAATTATAGAAAGGAGTATGCGACGCTTTTTAGGTTGGGAATGCCGGTTATGGCTACCCAACTTGGTATCATCACGGTGGCATTTGCCGACACTGCGATGGTGGGGGCGTATGGTGTCGATGAATTGGCAGCAGCCGCTTTCGTCAACTCCATGTTTATGATTCCGGTNGTGATGCAGATTGGTTTTGCATCNGGNATCACNCCNCTNATTGGTGCNCTNTTCGGACGCGACGANCATGANGCNGCAGGNCGCACACTGCGNGCNGGNCTNCANGTGAATTCATTCCTNTCGATCGGACTNACNGTGCTGATGGGAATCCTNTATTTCTTTCTTGGCAATTTCGGNCAGCCCGANGAGTTGCTNCCNTTGATAAGGGAATATTATCTCATTATCCTTGCATCTCTGCTTCCGATGGCAATCTTCAACTGCTCGCAACAGACTGCCAATGCTGTCAACGACACTGCTATGCCGATGTGGATAATACTTTCTGCCAATGTGCTAAATATATTGGGCAACTATGTGCTGATATATGGCAAATGGGGATTCCCTGAGATGGGACTCAACGGAGCCGGCTTCTCTACGCTGACTGCCCGTATAGCTTCGGCAATTGCCATTCTGATGGTTTTCATGATATCAAAGCGCTATCAACCATATAAGAAAGAAGCTTTAGGAGCAAGCCACGTGGGGCACATCAGGCGGATAGTCTGGACCACGTCTTGGCCCATCATGATTCAGTCGGGAATAGAATGCGGACTATGGACACTTGGAGCTATTGTGACCGGCTGGTTTGGCAAGATTCAGTTGGCTGCCTACCAGGTGATCAACACTATATCGCAGTTAGGATTCATGACTTTCATGAGTTTCGGAATTGCAGTATCGATACGCGCTTCCAACTGTACGGGAGCCGGCGACATACCGGGAGTGAGACGCATTACGATAGCCGGATTGCATCTAAACTTAGTGCTGGCGGCAATTGCATCTATCGTTTTCTGGATATGGGGCGACAATCTTACGCATCTCTTCTCGCCGGATGCAGAAGTTCTTGCCTCTGCAAAACTGCTGATTTTGCCATTAGTGCTCTATCAGTTTGGCGATGCAACTCAGCTGACGTTTGCCAATGGATTGAGAGGCACTGGAAATACGAGACCTTTCGTGTGGGTTTCGATGATCGCGTATATACTCATTGGAGTGCCGGCTATGTTCTGGTTGGCTAAAGGNTNGGANATGGGGAATGTNGGAGTNTACTACAGTTTTTCGTTTGCTCNATTNAGTGCAGCNNTTTTGTTGTACTGGTTTTTCAGGCGAACAATACACCGAATGGCTCACGCAGAGATCACTGAGTGACAGAGAACGCATAAGAATAATTAAAATATACAATAAAAACATATAATTTATGAAGACGAGGATAATAGGATTGTTGATGATGGTGATGGCAATGGGACAGATATGGGGTGCTGAAGAGGTGCGCACTATTGTTGTGGCTCAGGATGGAAGCGGCGACTTCAAGACCATCAATGAGGCTCTGAAAAAAGTGAGCGGCGACAGGGAAGAACCCGTAAGGATATACATCAAGGATGGAGTCTACAAAGAGAAGGTTTTGGTGAATTACACTATTAAAAATGTGATCCTTGAGGGGGAAAGCCGCAAGGGAACGGTCATAAGCAACGGGGATTATGCCCAGCTCAATAATATGGGCACTTCAGGAAGCTATACCCTGCGTATAGATGGCAACGACATCACTCTGAAAAATATGACCATAGAGAACACTGCCGGCCCTGTAGGACAAGCAGTTGCACTTCACACCACAGGAGATAAAATCCATGTGATAGATTGCGACATTCTTGGCAATCAGGATACTCTTTATGCCACCGGACAGCACTCCCGCGATCTTTTCGACAATTGCTACATCACCGGAACTGTTGACTTCATATTTGGATCAGCTACGGCTCTATTCCGAAATTGCCATCTGCATGCTCTTCGCGACGGCTACTTGACTGCAGCTTCTACTCCTAAAGAAAATAAAGTGGGATATGTGTTCGACCATTGCAAGGTGACAGCTGCGCCAGAGGCTAAGAATGTGCATTTGGGCCGTCCTTGGCGTCCGTATGCTTCCACTTTCTTCATCAATTGCGAACTCCCGGAAAACATCAATCCTAAAGGGTGGCACAACTGGGGAAAAGAAGAGAATGAGAAGACTGCGCGATATGGAGAGTATAACTCTACCGGAGCCGGAGCGAAGGATAAGGAACGCGTGGGATGGAAGAAGACTCTCAACGCATTAGACGCGGCTGAACTGACTGATCCGGGGAGGATATTTGCGCGCAACTCCGTTTGGATTCCTGAATAAAAAAATATGAAAAGAATATATAGTATAATAATTGCTGCTTTATGCTTGGTCGTTGCCGGCGGAGAGGCCCGGGGAGAGACTAAGTTTGAAGATGAGACATTGCGGTATGTGATCACTTATAAGTGGGGGCTTATCACAAAGGATTCGGGTGAGGCAACCCTTTCTCTTAAAAACCAGGGATCAAAATATTATATCCAATTGACTGGAAAGACTAAGCCCTGGGCAGATGGACTATTCAAAGTGCGCGATACGCTTGTGTCTGTAATGGATAAGGCTAAATTTCTCCCTTTATCATATACCAAAGTGGCCCATGAAGGGGATAAATATGGCAAAGATGTCATTGAATATTCTCATTCCGGGAAGAATGTCGGAGGAAAAGCTATAAAATATCGAGAAAAAAAGGGAAAGATCACCACCGAAAACTTTGAATTGTCGGCCACCGGCGACACATTCGACATGCTTAGCGTCTTCTATTGGCTACGCAAGATGGATCCTGCCACAATGCCCATTGGGGAGAAGGTGACCGCGACTCTATTTTCCGGATCGCACGAAGAAACCGTAAAAATTTGGAAAGTGGGAGAAGGGACAGTGAAATTGCGCGATGGATCTAAAAGGGAGGCTTGGCATATCCGCTTTACATTCACCTCCAAAGGGGGGAAGAAGACGAGCGATGATATCAATGCATGGCTATCAAAAGATTCTAAACGGGTTCCACTTGAGATTAAGGGGAAGCTACCGTTAGGGCATGTAAGTGCCTACCTTATCAATTCATAATGCATAATGCATTATGAATTATGCATTCTATTTCGGAATAATTGTAAAAGTGAGGGAGCCGCGGGTTGAAGTGGCTCCTTTTTTTGCGCTCCAGCGGGCTTGCATTGCGGCTTGCTCGCATTTCTTGCGTATTTCGCGAGTGGCAGCGCCCGATGCTGTGGCCGTCAGCACATTTCCTTCAGCATCGACTGTGATGGAAACAGTGACGGTGGTCTTGTGAGCGAGCGACACATCGGGAAGAGGACATCCGAGGAATTGACGTCCCGACATTTTGCCAGTGACTCCACTTCCGGTGCCATCACTTCCGCCGGGAGAATCAAACTTCCCTTGCACCGAACCCGGCTTGCTGCTGAATTTACCAGCCATCGATGTCGCCACTTTCTCTTCTTCCTTTTTCTTATCGGGAGCAGCTGTCTGCACTGAACTTTCTTGATTTGATGTGATAAGAGTCTGCTCAGGAGAAGGAACTTTATTTTCGCCCGAAACCACTGTATGAGGTTGCTCCACAGGGGCCGGAGCGGGTTCTCCCTTTATTTCAGGGGCAGGAGTATCTTTTGCAATGGCATCGGGTTCGCCAATTGTCTGGTGATTCTGCAGTAAGAGTTCAGGGTCGAGGAAGATCTCATCTTCTTCGAGCTCTGGATTTTCCGTATTTTTTGCCAGTCTCTCATCATAGTGCAGAGTAGCCACGAGAAGCCATACGAGCAGCAACCCAACTACTAACAAAGTAATTAAAGCTGCAATCAGGGAATCTTTAGGCTTCGATCCCTGCGGCTTCTGCATCGGCACTATCTGAGAAGAACTCGGACTTTCTTTCATAGCTTTTACTGATCGATTTGTTGCTGGGCATCCGGAGTTTCTTGCAGGGCCTTAGTGGCGAGCACCATCTTCATGCGCCGGCGCGCTGCCATATCGAGAATTTCCACAATCTTGCCATATTCCACCTTCTCGTCGGCATAAAGAGCTATGCCACGAGTGGAATCTTGTTGCTGGATAAGAGTGAGAGCAGAGATGAGCTCATCACGGGTTACGGCACGTGGAATTGAGTTTCCAGGTATGGAGTCGGTGCGGTCCATAACGATATAGAACTGGGAAAGAGAATCCACATAAACCTCAGTAAGAGGTTTTTTAGAGGTCTGCTCTGAGCTTTGGGGAAGGTTGACGTCGATTGCTGCGGGGAAGATCAGCGTTGAGGTCACCATAAAGAAGATAAGCAACAGGAATATTACGTCGGTCATCGACGACATCGAGAAAGTGTCGAGACTTTGGAATGAGCGTTTGAGAGCCATAACTTTATGCGGCTGGTTCGTTTAGGAGGTCCATGAATTCCATTGTTTTGGTCTCCATGCCGGTCATCACACGATTCACACGGCTTACGAGGAAGTTGTAGGCAAAGAGGGCCACGATACCTACAATCAAACCGGCTACTGTAGTGACAAGCGCTTGGTAGATACCACTTGAAAGCACGATTATATTAGCTCCAGTGCCTGCCATTGCAAGCGCGTAGAAAGCTTCGATCATACCGGTCACTGTGCCGAGGAAACCAAGCATCGGTGCTCCAGCCGCAGTGGTAGAGAGCCAAGTGAAACCCTTACCGAGTTTTGCCACTTCGATATTACCGGTGTTTTCGATTGCCACGAGCACATCTTGCATCGGACGGCCGATGCGTGTGACACCCTTTTGTATGAGGCGGGCGTATGGAGTGTCGGTCTTTTTGCAGAGTTGAAGAGCACTTTCGAGGTCACCTTCATGCACATAGTCGCGGATGCGCTGCATGAAAGAGCTATCTTCTTTGCTTGCTCGGGAGATAGCAAGACAACGCTCTACGAAGATATATATGCTGACAATAAGCATCAGCGCGAGAGGAATCATGATGTAGCCGCCATCTATTACGAGCGACCATAGGGATAGGGTTTCCATTGTTGGCAGTTATCAGTTGTCAGAGTTGTCGGTTATCAGTTATCTGTTGTCAGTTATCGGGATTAATCGAGATAATCTCGATTATCTCGAGAATCGGGAATATTCAAAATTCAAAATTATCTCAGGCAGTCCAGATAGCGGTGGATTGTCTCTTCGATGCCGAGGTAGAGGGCGTCGCAAATCAAGGCATGGCCTATGCTGACCTCGTCGATCCAAGGGATCATCTCATGGAAATACTTGAGATTTTCAAGGCTTAGGTCATGCCCGGCGTTGAGTCCTATTCCACACACCTTTGCCACAGTAGCCGCATCCAAGAATGGAGCGATTGCGTGCTCACGACTTCTGGCATAATTGTCGGCGTATCCCTTCGTATAGAGTTCCACACGGTCAGCGCCAGCGAGTTTTGCTTCCAAAACCTGGTTGGAATCAGGATCTACAAACAAAGATACGCGTATCCCTGCTTCTTTGAATCTATTGATTATGGGGATGAGCATCTCAGAATGGGCCATTACGTCCCATCCATGGTTTGACGTAAGTTGGCCTGGGGCATCCGGCACGAGAGTGACCTGAGCCGGATGAGTCTCGAGCACGAGATTGATGAAATCCTCTGATGGGTATCCCTCAATATTGAGTTCTGTGGAGATCGCCTCCTTAAGCATTGGGACATCTATACGACGTATGTGGCGCTCATCGGGGCGTGGATGCACTGTGATGCCTTGGGCTCCTGCCTTCTCACATGTGAGGGCGAAATGCACGAGATCAGGATTGTTCTCGCCGCGCGCGTTGCGGATGGTGGCAACTTTATTGATATTGACGCTAAGTCTTGTCATTTTCTCTTTTCTTTTGTTATAAATATATAATACAACAAAGAAAACATCAATATTACGCACAAAATTGGAGATTTAATCAAATTCGGCATAATATTTGTTTTATCTAAGGCAAAGTTAATGAAAAACATTGAAAACTCCAAATAATTCAACTTTTGCTTCGCAAATGTTGATGTTTATAGGTTTATAAGTTTATAGGTATATAGATTTATAAGTTTAAGGGGTTAGGATAATATTTAACGAAAAAAGGAAAGATAACATTGACTACACAAGAGACACTCATACAGCGCGACGATTGCAGCATGGTGACGCTTCTTTGCTCACCGGCCGACTATAGCGCCAGCATCCTCACCCATGCGTGTGAAGATGCAGGAGCCCCGGTCGTAGACTTACTGACGCAGCCGGCCGACGAGTCGAGCATCAGCGTGACTCTGCGGCTTCGTTGCGACGACCCGACTGCGGCAATCCACAATCTGGAACGCTACGGATATGAAGTGGCAGAAGCTGAAGGAAATAATTATACCGACTCAATGATTGCTGCTGAAAGGCTTCTTGAGTTGCAGGTATTATTGAATGTTTAGGCTATGAGGAGGATTACTTTAGCGCTGTATGGCAAGTCCCGTCAGGATGAGAATCTGACAGGGATACTGAATTTTGTGGCCGAAGCCCGNAAANGNGGNTTCGGCCTTTTGTGTCATGAAAAGTTTGCAGCNTACCTNTCCAGATTTNTAGANAANCCNGATTTTATNCCNNANGTNTTTACNGGNATACCNNANGCNGATGTAGCTATCAGTTTTGGAGGTGACGGCACATTTCTTCGCACAGCGAGGCGCCTCGAGAATACGGAGATTCCGATTGCTGGTGTCAATACTGGCAATCTTGGGTATCTTGCTCACTTCTCTATCGACGACACATCTCTCCTACTCGATGGAATCAAAAAGAAGACACTTAAAATTCAACCCCGTAAGCTGATTGAGGTTTCGGGAAAAGGGATACCGTCAGATTTTCTATGCTGCGCGCTGAATGAGATCGCACTCCTCAAGGATGATTCAGCTTCAATGATCAATGTTAATGTGGAGTTGGATGGATTCTTTCTTGCTGATTATCGTGCGGATGGACTTATTGTCTCTACCGCCACCGGGAGCACCGCGTATAATCTATCAGTAGGAGGACCAATCGTGCAGCCGGAGATGGATTGCATGGTGTTGGCTCCGGTGGCGCCCCACTCTTTGACTCTTCGGCCTATAGTAGTGGCAGGGAGNTCGGTGCTTCGGCTANGTATGGCATCGCGTACNGGACGGTATCGGCTAAGTGNGGATGGATATAGCGTGACTATGAGAGAGGGGGATGTGCTTGAGCTTAAGGCTGCTCCATACGTAGTGAAAATGCTCTCTCCGCATGATGATACTTTTGCGGCTTCGCTACGCGAAAAGCTTCTTTGGGGCCGTAGATAACGATCAACGATCAATAATTAAGGCGGCGGATCCATTGGAGGATCTGCCGCCTTTTGGTTTATGTGAGTGGATTTGATTATCTTAGGCCCCGACTCATAAAAAATGGGGGTCGGGGCCTTACTTGACCGCTACCTTAGAAGTGCGTATGGAGCCGTCAGACATCTTGGCTACCTTCACGTAGATACCCTGCTGAGGAGCAGCCACGCGTGCTCCAGAGAGGTTATAGTATTCAGCTGAAACTTCGGCTGCATTGTCTTCGAGAGCCTTGACAGCAGTGAAACCATCTACCTTAGCCTTATTGGCATTTAGGATAGTACCGTTAGGATTGATAATGAAAGCTGCCACATAGAGTTTATCCTTATCTTGTATTACGCTGTTGCTTGCTATGTCGAATGAATATTCAGAGTCGTTAGTCTGATTATATATTATCTCTGAAGGCACAGACCCTTTAACACCTTTCATAGCAGTCGCGTCTACCACTACATCGTTGAAGACGAGATTCGGCACCTTTGACGGCCAAGTAGTCAATACCTCAAGAGGGGTCCCTCTATAAGCTACTGAATCATTTGCTAAATAGTTAGACTGTATCCAACCGCTGCCTGTACCACTCAGCCCATTATTAATCAAAAGATATCCAATCTTATAGCCAGCATTGGCGGTGTTCTCAAAAAATGTTGCTGAAGCTGCAACCTTCACTTCAGTCTTTTCTTCATTGCCCCAATAAGCTTTAACATTGATTTCGGCTGGAGCCACTGTCTCCATCGATTCTTTAACATTATTATTTACTTGGAAGTCGCTTGTTGAAGTAGGATCATCGCCATAATAGGGGTCAATGATAGGACCACGATTGAGAGATGCAGATGGGAACCCAGAGGTAGAAACCGGATACTCTTTTGTAACTTGCATAGGGTCTGCAGATGTCTGATTCCCATAATGGTAAGCAGCCAGCACGATATTATCTCCATACATCTCGCCAAGCATTTCGAGCGCAAGGTATCCACGAATACACCAGCCACACCATGTGCCAGTGAATTCTTCAAGCATAGGCCGATGAACTGGCACAAACGGAAGAACAGTCAATCCGCATGAAGCAGAGGCCACCGGATTTACGTTGGCATTACCATTTACCTTATTGATAGTAAGATCAATGGTAAACTCGCCGAGTTCTGAAACGGCATCTATTGGAAACTCAATAGAAGTTGTATTGACAAAGTCGGCCGGTATTGGAGTGTCGAATGTGAGAATCTTGTCAAATTTTTTACCTCCCACGGTGTAGGAATAGTCGATTGAAGAAACATTTTGAAGTCCGGGAGTAGAGATCTCAGCCTTAATAGAAAAAGCTTCGTTGATGGCAGAGTAAGTGGAAGTGAGACTCTTGAGCCCGACACTGTATTCTTCAAATTCCCCTTCAATTGTGACATAAATCATAGCAGCAGCTTCGAGTTTGCTATTATANGCCAACCAGTTTAGAAAATCCTTGGAAGTTCGNAAATAGAGGNATTNTGGATTGCTGCAAGAANAGAACATCANTGGATTTTTTTGTTTCGAGGTCANAGCTTCTCCCTTATCCACTGCAGGGACAGTAAGGCTATAACCTACATAGATACCTTCCTCTGTGATCACGTATGGTTCGGAGAGAGTTGTTGAAAGCTGGCCATACTCTCCGTCAACTCCTGGAAGTGAAATTTTCTCCGGGTCTATATTAGTCGCATAAACATCAGGCACCGTCACCTTTACACCATCTATTTTCTCAAGAGTAAGTTCTTTGGATAGCCATAGTGAAGTGGATTCGATACCTTCGTAAGCATTGAGAACGGCTCGGATTCCGGTGATTTTTTTCCCTACGAGACTGGCATCCTCGATTCGGATGGCAGCATCGTAGATTTCAGACTTATTTTTACCCCAAGAGCCGAAGTCATTGCCGGCGTATGTATAGGTAATAGTGCCTTCTGTCGCCATAGCACAGAGCATGGCAGAACCAAGAATGCAAGAAGATAAGAGTTTCTTCATATTGTTTTGTATTTTTTAAGTCGCTATTAGATTTGATGTTGCATCGGAAAGAAAATTTCAAGTCAGGGGCAAGCGGTTGGGCCTTTCCTTAAAAATTTCTTTATAAGATGCAAAGTTATGGAAAAAGATTATAGCATGCAAATAATACACAAAAATAAAAAATTTATTTTTATTTGTTACAAATCCCTAAAGTTCGCGTCTTGGTAATAGATGGACAAAGAATTTTTCATATCAGCATTCCGCAATGTACGCCGCCGACTGATGGCGCGGCATTCCGACGACGAGGAAGACGCCCTTCAAGATGCCTTCTGCCGCCTCTGGACCCGTCGCGATGATATATCATCGCAAGGAGAGGCAGAAGGATTCCTGACAGTGGCGGCAAGAAACCTCACAGTCGACAGTCATCGCCGTCGGCAAGCACATCCCGAAACTGATATCGAAAATGCCAATAGATTCGATTCAGAAGATGATGGCGTCGACTCCATAAAAGAGCAATACATCGAAATCCAAAGGCTAATCGAAAGGAATCTCTCTCCCCGCGACCGGGAAATCCTAATTCATCGAGACCAAGACGGGTGGGAATTCGATGAATTAGCCTCCTACTACAATATTTCGGAGACTAATGCAAGAATGATAGTCTCGCGATCAAGGAAGGCTATAAGGCAACTTTACCTAAAACGACAAGAAAGATGAAAGAAACAGACATACACAAGGCAATTGACCTCTATTTTGATGCCCAATTGTCGATAAAGGAAGAAGAGCAGCTTTTCCGCCAGCTCCTCTCGTATCAAGGGAAAGATCAAAAAGCAGATGAGGCTCTGGCCGTCATGCTCATGACCCGCAAGACATGTTCTCATTCCAAATATTCTAAACCTCAACGTGCCAATAAGGCTCGCAATTGGAGAGCAGCGGCTGCGGTGGCAGTGATAGCAAGCGCCTGCACCATGGCTCTTTGGCATGGTGGCCATGCTGCCGGCCAGAGCGAAGGGATGTTGGCATACACAGGAGGTGTGAAAATAATCGACCAAACGGAGATAATGAAAATAGTAGACGACCAGCTAAATGATATCAGCATCTCATCGGAACTTATGGCTCAGACAGTCTCATCCGATCTCAATGATATCAGGGATGCTTTTAATGAAGAAGGAATATGAAACAGCATTTTATTAGATGGATNGCANTNNCNGNNNTNCTGNTNATTGGCNTGGCAAGTGNNACAGTAAATGCCCAGAAACTCAATGTNTCTCCATTCTTTAANGAGGATTTCGCAAAGAATCCAGCCGTCACNATGGTCAGNTTNTCGGGTGAGNAGNCCGATTGGAAAGGNCTCACTANNTATAAAAGCGTNTCNGTNNCNGGCAATGCAGANATGGCNGACGNAATNGCAAGAAGCGTCAAGAAAGATGGNGCNAAAGCTGAATTTAAGGAAACNTCCTTNAAAGACGGAAAATTATATTTCGGATTTTACGGTATGGGAGGTGAAGGAAAGCATAGAAAATATCTGTTTTATCTCGATCTTAGACCTAAGTGTAAAGAAAAGACTACCCTCGTCTATATCGAAGGGGATTGGAGTCCGGAACAAGTCAAAACAATGATAACGAAAAAAATCAAATGATATGAGACCTTTATTCTTAACCTTAACTCTCCTCATTCATTCTTTATATCTTTATGCTCAGGCTCCCGAAGCACCTGACACTGTGAAAATTATTGAAAATGCCGACATGGTGCTTATCTCACGCACCGCCGACACCACACAAGTAGATGTCACCTCCAATAAAGAATCCGGAAACGAACTTTTCACATATAATATCACNGTCAATGATGCTGACGATTATGANGATGTNGATAATATNGACTTCGANTTGCCATTCGGTATTANAAAAGAAAAGAAGAAAAAGCATTCCAAACTCCAAACNTACGTATTTGGNNTGGGTAATATTTATTTAGGCCATAGATTCAACTACTTTGACAAAGGCAACATAAAAAATTCANTGGAAGGAGGAGTNCGAGATATCATAGGAATGCGNTGGAGCAGGGGCTCANATACNCCNTCTTTTTCCATAGGACTTGGNATGGGNTTCCAAANATATANTGCTCAAGATGGNTTNATGTTCTNNCGNATTGGATCACACCTTGTCATTGTTCCGACAGAAGAGGGTTATCAAGTGAAATCTACAGCGCTGCATGTCATGAATTTCCAAGTGCCGTTGCTTTTCACACTCCCTATGGGTCGCGATGTCAAGTTTACAGCCGGAGGAATCGGAGTATTCAATACTTATGCCTATGCACGAACAGAGATTTCTAATGGAGCATCCAAAATCAAAACAACCTACAAAGGCCTTCAGCAACGACTATTTACTGCAGAACTGATGTGCTCGCTTGGAGTGTGCGATATTCTGGGGATATATGCATCTTGGAGTCCTATGACCCTCTTCAAATCTCCATACGGCCCGGAACTTAAGTCTTGGAGTATCGGCGCCACAGTAAACTTCTGATAATGCATAATGCAAAATGCATAATTTAATGCTAAACATATCAAGAACATTCAACTNTGAAAAGATATATTTCCTCNTTATTCCTCCTTCTTCTCTCTCTTTCTTCGNTAGCATCAACTGAGATTCGGGATACATTATTTAGAGTCGATACGCCATCAAAGGTCGTGATCACCGAAAATACCGATGGCACACTTATCACAGTGACCGACACCCTGACAGGGGCAGAGCAATCACATTTCGTTTCGTACGGTCCCGGTGCGAAAGTCAGCACTTCGCAACACTCTTCGAAGACAACACTTAATATCCCGGGGTTCAACTACATGAACAGAAAAAATCAAAAAGCTGGATGGGCCATAGGTATTGATGGCTTATGCGTCGGACTCAATCAGGCCGCCGACCAGACTGGGGGTGGAGGCCTGCAGTGGTCGAAATCATTTGAAATCAATNGNCTTAGCTNCTTTAATGTCGGATNCGTCTTCAGTAAGTCGCGAATATACCTTGGCTTAGGTTTCGACTGGCGCAATTTTAAGGCAACCGCAGATGGCNGGTGGCTTCAACCTTCTGAGAATGGCGGCATAGAGTGGAGTGAGGCTCCCGAAGGAGTTAATGTGAAGTCGACAAATCTTAAAGTTTTCAGTCTGCAACTCCCATTGATGTATGAGTGGAAGATTCCCAAATCATGGCTAAAATTGAAAGTCGGTCCGATTCTTAATTTCAACACCTACGCTTCGCTTAAGGGAATATATGAGGATAAAGCTGGCAATAAATGCGAATATTTCACCAAAGACTTTGATTGCCGTGATGTGACAGTTGACTTTTTCGGCTCCATTTCCTATCATAATGCACTTGGCGTCTATGTACGCTACTCCCCGATGAAGATGCTAAAGACAGGCTCTCCCATAAATTTCAACCCATTCACTGTCGGAGTTTCATTCTTCCTATAAGTTACTGCTTGTAGCGCGCAAACGCATCGGGATCACTACCTTTCAGCGGCGTAGGAGGATTTGGGGGAGGAGCCGAAGAGCCAGGCGGCGAGGAATGGGGAGGAGCGTAGGATGGCGCTTATGATGAGGCAGAGGGCAATTACCAAGGCTGATATGGCGAGTCCTATTGTCAGCATGGCAAGGACATTGTTGCCCGTGCCTGTCGGCAAGAAGCCTTTCATGAAGGCCAGGTTGGGTATGAAGAAGTAATGAAGATAGTAAATGTCGAGGGTGCGGCTTCCTACAAACGACATGCAGTTGCTTATCGGAGTCCCTTTGTCAAACCATCCGGCGTATGACCGGAAAGTGACCAACACAGTCATCAAGCCCGTGAAACGCATAGACGTCATCACGAAATCCCACTCAAGAGAATACTTGTGGCGGCAGCCATAGAAGATCACCAATGCAAAAAATGAGACAATCATCAGCGCTTTGAAATACTGATTGTCGATTGCCTTCCAAGTAAACGACTCAAAACGGCGCGCGAAGATGCCAAGCATGAAATATGGCCAATAGTTAAGAGTATGCCACGTCTGGAAACCAACAACAACTTGTGGGAGTTTTACTCCTTCTGTAAAATAGTTAAAAACAAAAGGAGCAACTATCGACACTCCCAACAATATATATAGGGGTAGGTTGCTCTTTGTTTTTCTTACTATTAGTGCCACTGCAAGGTAGACCACAAACATCTCAAACAAAGAGATAGTAAACCAATATGGATTGGAGGTCCAGATAAAACTGAATCTCCATCCCCGCATACACACACCATAGAGGAAACAGAATACTGCCAGCCCTACGATCTGAGCCTGAAATTTCTTGGTCATTACCCGTTTTACAGTTGGCCAAGTCCATTTCTCTGCCATTCGGAAGGCAAAGAATCCGCTGACAAAGAAAAATAGGGGCATGCGGAACATCGTCATCATATAGTAGATGCTGGCAAAAGATGCATTTGTGATAGGCATCTTTACGTAGGCATTAGTCACATGGCTGAATACCACAAGGAAGATCGCCAGACCTCGCATGGCGTCGATATAGCGGAGACGGGGGTTTAATGCATAATTCATGGCTTAATGCATAATTCATAATTCATAATGCAAAATCGCGATACGCACTACGCACTACGCACCCCACGAACCGCACTGCAAAGTTAATAGATTTTTTTGATATGGAGAATTTTTTGTAATTTTGCGGT
>WFLX010296107.1_pt1 | contig 21307 bp, 9 predicted proteins | sample 4967041 | NCBI WGS metagenome assembly WFLX01 (sample SAMN12857096, study PRJNA449069) | gut metagenome | isolation source: stool from male and female vole | host: Microtus ochrogaster | place: USA:Florida | collected 2017
CCGAGACTCCACAGCACCACCGATGGATGGTTTCTGTCGCGCTTCACCCACTCCTGCATCAGGTCCGCCCAAATCTGCATGAAAGGCTTGCGACCACCCCAATAGTCCTTGTCTGACCACTCGTCAATAAGGTCATCGACAACCAGGCGACCGATGCGGTCACAGGGCTGATAGAGGTCCTCTGAATAAGGATTGTGCGAACAACGGATGGCATTGAAGCCAAAGGCTTTCAGCTGGCGCAACTGGCGCTCGATGGCAGTGGAGAAAGCCGCCGCACCCACAGCACCCAAGTCATGATGGTTAGCAATGCCAGCAAGGAACACTTTCTTGCCGTTGAGTTTGAAGCCAAAGTCTGTGCCATACTCGATGGTGCGGAAACCAAACAGGTCAGCCACCGAGTCTATCACAACCCCATCCTCCTCAAGCAGTGCCTCCACCGTGTAGAGATGAGGAGCATCCACATCCCACAAAAGCGGATTCTGCACCGTCATTGCGGGCAGCTGCACTTCCGTGTTGTTCTGTATCGTGTGGTCAGGCATACCNCGTCCCGTCGATGCCACCNCCCTGCCCTGCGCATCCCTNNCNCGCGCACGACAATATATNTTGTGTTTCTGCCAGTTGACCACCTGCACCAGCACATTCACCTGGTCGCCATCGGTGGTCACATAAAACCCATGACGCGCTATCCTCGTCTCGTTGCCAACCCTCAGCCACACATTCCTGTATATGCCGCCACCCGTGTACCAACGGCTGCCATTCGTAGGTCCCGTGCTGGAATAGACCGCCACCACGTTCTCGTCGCCATAACGGACAGCCTTCGTGATATCAGCCTCAAAACCCGTGTATCCATACTCATTGCTGGCAACCTTGCGACCATTCACATAGACATCGCTCACATACATCACACCCTCGAAGTCAAGCACAATGCGCCGCCCCTTCCACTCAGCAGGAATCGCAAACGTCTTCCGATACCAGCCCTCACACATGGGTTTGAAGCCACGCCCCTTGTTCGCCTTCTCGTCCCACGGCTGTTCAAACTGATAATCGTGCGGCAAATCCAGCTGTCGCCACGCGCTGTCGTCATAATCAGCACGTTCAGCATCCTTCGGGTTGCCAAGCTGGAACTTCCAGTCAAAATTGAAGAGTGTACATTTATGGTCAGCATACACACTCAGCGGAGCATTCATCACAGCCCCCTTCTCATGTTGTTCGATGTATTGAGCCGATGCCGTCAAAGAGCACAGCATCACAGCCAGTAATGGTAAAAGCCTTTTCTTCATGTTCGTTAGTTAGTTCGTGGCAAAGGTACGATTTTTTTTTATAAGTTTATCCACCTTCCAACATGTATGCCACGTTTTTTTATGCCAATCCCCCATTCGTGTATTCACAAAGTGGGCGTATATCACCATTAGGATATACGCCCACTTTTGTGTATCATTCGGGCTTTTAATGCCCTGATAATATGAATTTAATTATGACAGTCCGTTAAAATGAGAACTTATGTCTATGTGAACTTATGTTGACGTTGTACATTTGATGTGGGGCGTATCCACTCAATCAGGCAGATGATTCAGCGTATGCGTTGGAGAGAAATCTGACCAGTGATGATTTAGACGATTTATTTCACGGAGATTTTCTTTATGGTATTACCCTGTCGGACGATATAGATGCCCGGAGCAAGACCTTCAAGGCTGTTGCCTGCCTTCACGCCATTGAGATTGTAGATTTCACAAGGCGCATCTACATAAAAATCAATACTAATGTCTTCTATTATACATGAGAAGTCATAAGGTATGATGTATCTGAACTGCCGCCATGGTTCTCTCGTCCAGCATCTCTCTATAGCTGCTTTCGGTACATAAAGTCTAGTATTTCGATAGTCATAGTCATTAAAGATGCTCGTCGGTGCTATAATTGGGTAATTAGTGTTGTAATACACCGATTTCAGTTTGGAGCAATTATCAAATGCCCCCCAACCGATTTCAGTCACGGAATAGGGAATCGTTACTGAGGTCAGACCGCTACAGTTAGCGAAACGACAATCAATTTTAGTGACCGAGTTGGGAATCACGAGTTTGGTTATTTCTTTTCCATCAACCCATGGAGCAGGGGATTGGAAGTGTTAGACTCAAATTCAATATTACATAGGCATTCTACACTTTCAAATTCGGCCTTCGTCAGAGCATCGCAATCCCTAAAAGCATATTCACCAATGGTAGTCACGGAGTTGGGAATCTTCACCGAGGTCAGAGCATCGCATCCGCAGAAAGCAGCCCTTCCAATAGATTGCAATTTATTGGATGTGGGAATATCTTCTAATGAATGGCACCCCACGAAAGCCTCTTCGCCAATCTCCTCAAGCGATTCTGAAGTATAATTCTTTAATTTCAGAGATTCACACCACCCAAATGCTTCATCACCAATAATTGACACCTTACTCCCTAATCTAAAGTTTGTCAATTGTTTGCATCCATAAAATATACGTTTCGGCAAGACCGTAATATCGTTTGATAATTCTATCTCACGCAGTGATTCACATCTAGAAAAGAGTTCATTACCCAACTCTTTTATACGCTCTATGCCAATAACAGAAGTCAAAGATGAACAGTTGGAAAAAACACCATCATTTAACGTTGTAATTGTAGGAGGAAGTGTGAAACTTTCAAGTTGCCTGCAAGACCAAAACGCATATGGACCTAATTCCTTTAGGGAATGCCCTAAATTGATTTCTTTTAACTTCCAACACCCATAGAACGCATAAGCGCCTATTGTATCAATGTCATCTTTAAAGTTTATATATTCTAATCCTGAGCAGTAATAAAAAGCACTATCAGGAATGATGTGAACCTTATCCGGAATGTCTATTCCTTTGAGCGAAGAACACTGCATAAATGCTTTAGCACCAATTCGTTCGATACTCATAGGCAAGGATATAGTATGTAAAGAATCACACCATTCAAAGCATGCTTTGCCGATTGAACGAAGACCATTTTTGCATTCAACCGTTTTAAGGTGCCTACTATAATTAAAATAATTGTTAGGAAGATTACTGACATTCTCACCGATGGTTATNTTTTGTAATGAATTNGNCCCTATGCCATATATACAAAATAGATGAGGTATGTAATATGTAGTAATAGTAGATGTTGTCTCTCTTCCTAAATACAATTGTTTTATTGGACAATCATAGAATAGAGATTGATATTTTTTTATGTTTTTGTTCATGATATATGTATTATAGCCTACTCTAATTGGAGTTTCAGAGTCTTCCAATCTCAAAGACTCAAGACCAGTACAATTTGTAAATGCACCGTCACCTATTTCTTCAACATTCCCGGATATTGACATGGACTTAATGGCACGATATCCTGCAAATGCTCGAGGTTCGATTTTAGTAACTTTATAATTTTTACCTTCGTATGTTACGTAATCTGGTACTACTACATCAAAAATTGTGAAACGGTCGTTATAATTGAAACACGCAACTGATGCTGTTTGTGAATCTTTCATAAGGTAATAGCTGAGACCATTGTGCGTGTAGTTAATCCAGCAATAAGCAGACATTGAGCAAAAGCACAAAGCTATAAATAGTGCTATAAATTTATGTAATAAATGTGACATAATTAAAAGTATTATAAATTTGAAATCAAGTGAAGTAAAGATAATGCGGTTGATGTTGAAAATAACTCAATCTCTGAATCAGAATAACAAGCGTTTGATTTACGGATTGGATATATTTCTATGAATTTATCTCCTCTTTTGTTAAGAAAACATATTGCAGAATCTTGAGTGCGTCCTCCTGTCCGACATGCCACTACTACGATATCACATCCTTTTTGCGATATAGCATCCTCTATCCAATCAATGGAGTCGCATCCAGGGTCTCCTTCCGAATGTAGCCCTATCATCTTACCGTATTTATTCAAGATGACATCCACTTCTTTTCCTCCTTTCGTCCATGCTGTAGGAGGTACGTTTAGCAAGTGAGCGAGTTTGCAAATCGCATTAGATTTGCCTCTATTCTCACCGCCTTTTACAAATATACATATACTCATTTTAGTAGTTCATGCCTCGGTCCTCCCCTCGTTGGCTGTTGATTGAAACGGAAAAGCGCAGGAGNCTGTATCTGTTGCCATCCTACAATTNGAGGCTNCTCGTATTGCCCATCAATAGTCGGACGGCAACGCAGAAGCCCACGCCGTATATACAACCAATACATTCGGCAATATCTCTGACAAGAAATCAACCGAATACACAACGTTGCATATTCACGGGCATCTACCGTTGCTACACCCCTGACTATTGATCGAAACTTTGCGAGAATTTCAAACTGCCAAGAATCAGCGCGGATAAACGCTTTCTAAATGTATTTTCACTNCATCCCTCCTCACTTGCCCCTCGCTCGGGGCTTTTCTGTGAATCGGTCTGCGGTTACAAAGTACGACTTATTTCTGATATGTACAAATAGGAATGATAAAAAAGAGGGGACGGACAGGAGCACAAAGACACTCCCATGTGAGGTGCGCTTCCACAGCCCCAAAAACGATGTCCCCGACTCCGATTGGTCGGAGTCGGGGACATCAGCGAATCGGAGTCGGGGACTCCGATTTAGAGGCTCAAAAAGCGCACCTTCAGGAGATGTGCGTGTTCGGCGGAAAGAGGCATTACCGCATCAGGAACTTCTTGCCGTTCTTGATGGCGATACCTCGGTAGGAGGCATCGACAGGCTGACCGAGGAGGTTGCAGATGATGCCATCGCCTTGGGCTGGCTGGGGGTCATCGGCAATCTGGTCAATGTCGGTGTTGAGGACGCAGTTGAACTTCACCTTGTCGATGTTGCAGCCGGCATTGATGATGGTGATACGGATGATTTGCTCGCCCTCTTCAAGGTTGCGGAGCAAGTCGCCTGTGACGGTTTGGTAGGTGTCCCACGAGTTGTCGCCTGTTTGGGGCACGCTGACTGTTGCCAGCACGGTGGTGACTCCGTTGACGATGCGGCTGATGCGGAAGCTGGAGCCTGCGTAGCCAGCCGAGACGGTGGCCTCGTAGGTGTATTTGCCAGGCTCTTTGACGTTGACGGAGTATTCTGTCCACTCGTTCGCGGCGGTGTAACCCAGCACGTATCCGTTGTTGCCTTTCACGATGTCAACGCCTTCGGCATCGGAGCGATAGGACGAGCCATCGCCTTCGGCCTTGGAGTCGGAGTCGTGGAAGGTGAGTCCTTCACCANCCTTGTCGAAACGCTCGGCCTGTATGGTGCCTGGGAGGGACACAGGGGCTGTGCCGTATGGCGTGCGNTTGGCGTTNACCTTGAANGTGTATTNGAACACTTTCGAGAGTTTGCCGTCGGCATCGGTGGCCTCGGCGGTCACGTTGTAAGAGCCTTTGGCTTTCGGGGTGTAAGCCACTTCGTAAGGCGACTGTGTGGCTGTGCCGACATACTGACCGCCCACATAGAAGTTGACGCTCTGGACGCTGTTGGCTGTGCCCGAGACGGTGGCTCGGAGGGTGGCTTCCTCGCCAGCGGTGCCAGTGGTGGGGATGGACTTGACAGCCAGTCGGAGGGTGTTGTTCTGCTCAATGTGGTTGAAGACAATCTTGTCGATGTCGCCGCTGGCTCCTGTCACGTTGATGCGCAGGACATGCTTGCCTTCGGCGAGGGAAACGAGGGTGCGACCGTGTACAGGCACGTAGTTGTCCCATGTGCCCATGCCTGTCTGTGGCACTTCGATGGTTTCGCTCAGCTGCTGGGTCACACCGTCGGTTTCCACCTCAAGGAGGAAGCTGGAACCTGTCGTGCCCGACGAAACGTAGGCATCGTAGGTGTAGTATCCTGCCTCGGTCACGTTGAGGGTGTATTCGAGCCATTCGCCAGGCTGGGTGTAGCCGATGGTGTAGCCCACTCCCGTGACGTTCTTGATGTCCACGCCGCCCACATCGCTGCGGTAGGACGAGCCGTTGCCTTCGGCANTGGAGTTNGTGTCGNGGTAGGTGNGACCTTNGCCACCCTTGTCNAAGTNCTCGGCCTCGACGGTGCCGGGCANCTCTATCGCGCCNTTGAACGGGNTGCGTGGGTTGTAGGCCGTGAAAGAGCCTTGACGCTCGTACTGATTGCCTTCGGTGTCGAACACGACGGCTTTGAGGCTGTGCTTGCCTGTGGCGGCAGGGGTGTATTCGGCTTCATAGGCTGCATCGAGGGTCTTCTCGTTGACGGAAGCCGCCTCGGTGAGGGTGGCGTACTTGACACCCTTGACGTAGAGGTCGATGTGGTCGATGGTCTTGGTGCGCAGATGGGCATTGACCGTGATGGTGAAGGGTTCACCTTTGGAGGGGGTGAGGGTATTGGGCTTGATATAGACAGAGGCCTCTTTCTTCATGCCAGGGAAGGGCGACTTGGCTGTTTGCGCCTTTTCGCTTTGCATGTATTGCCTGAGCCACGTCATGGCTGGGCGGTCTTTGCCGTCCTTGATGATGCCTGAGTTGCCGTTGGTGACCCAAGTCTTTCCGTAGATGTAGCCCCAAAGGGTGACACCTGCGCAGTAGTCGGCTTCCCACATGTAGGGAATCTGTTCCTTGTATCGCTGGAGTTGCAGCTGGTCGTCTTCGGTGCCGATGTCGTACTCGGTGGAGTACATGGGCATCTTCAAAGCGTTCTGAATCTTCACCATCGCAGACTTGAAGTTGGTCACGCTGCAGTCGGTGAGGTCGTGCGACTGACAGCCGTAGGCATCAACAGGCGCACCGGCATCGCGGATGGTGCGCACGAGGTCGATGTACTGGTCGGTGTTCCACTGGAAGGTGTTGAAGTCGTTATAGATGAGAATGGCGTTGGGCCAACGCTCGTGTGCCATCTCGAAGGCTTTGATAATCCAGTCGTAGCCAGTCTTTCCGCCTCCGCCCAGCGCATCCTTGATGTAGTGAGTGTCAGCCTGATGACCTTCGACCGCCTCGTTCACCACGTCGATGATTTCGAGGTCGGGATAGTGTTTCTTCACGGCATCGAACCACGCCACAATGGCTTTGTTGCGCTCTGTCACCGAGAGGCTCTTCATCCAACCAGGGAACTGCGAACCCCAAACGAGGGTGTGGAACTTGAAGGGGAAGCCCCACTTCTTTGCATAGTTGGCGGATTGGTCGGCTCCNCCGAATGTGTAGTTNCNCCGACTGCCTTNACAAGCATCCCACTTGGTGGCATTCTCGGGGGTAATCTGATTCCACAGCGTGTGGAACGCTTCCTTGCCGTAATCGACTTGGTTGTTGCCAGTGGTGATGTTGCCGAGGAACTTGTCGGGGTTGGACGACAACTGCGCTTGCGCCATCTGCGGCAACAGGATGGCTGCACCCAGCAAGAGACTGGCTGGCACTGCACTCAGCACGCCTCTTCCTGCCTTCTTAACGAGTTTAATCACATTTCCTTTCATATCGTTTCAATGGTTTGGTTGTTAGTCTTCCATCTTTAAATGGTTTTACGGGCACAAATATACAGACTTATCACACTTCTTCATTTGCTGCCTCGTAACACGCATTTTAGAGTATGTGACAAAATGACTTTATCACCCAATCGTCGAGGACAGACAAGCATCTTTTCGGTGTGCTTTCGATGCCGTAATACTGGCTGTATGGCAAAATTGTCTGCCGCCTATTGCTAATTGCCAATTATTTCCTTACCTTTGTCCCCATTATACAATAATATATATNATAATGGAAGAACTCATACTGCTNCGCATCACGGGCGAANACCGCNCTGGGCTGACGGCAANCATCATGGACATTTTGTCGCGCNACGNCGTGGNTATTNAGGACATCGGACAGGCTGACATCCATTCGACGCTGTCGCTGGGTGTGCTGATTCGTGTGGCGGAGGAACATTCGGGACATGTGATGAAGGACCTCCTCTTCAAGGCCAGCGAACTGGCTGTGAACATTGGTTTTGCGCCTGTCACAATGGATGAATACGAGGCGTGGGTGGGCAGGCAAGGCAAGAACCGCTACATCCTGACTGTGCTGGGAAGACGTTTGCGTGCCCGCCAAATTGAGGCGGTGAGCAAGCTCATCGCCGACCAAGGGCTGAACATTGATGGCATCAAGCGACTCTCGGGGCGTGCGAGCATACTGCACCCGATGGAGAAAACAAGGGCGTGCATTCAGTTTTCTGTGCGCGGTGTGCCCAAGGACAAGGAGGCACTGCATGGGGAACTACTCCGGATGTCAAGCGAGTTGGAGGTGGATTGTTCGTTCCAAATAGATAATATGTATCACCGAATGCGTCGCCTCATCTGCTTCGACATGGACTCGACGCTGATTCAGACAGAGGTGATTGACGAATTGGCACGAAGAAACGGTGTGTATGACCAAGTGGCTGCCATTACGGCAAGCGCGATGAGGGGCGAGATTGACTTCAAGGAGAGTTTCACGCAGCGGTGCAAGCTGCTGAAAGGGCTGGACGTGAGCGTGATGAATGAGATTGCAGAGAACTTGCCCTTCACGGAAGGAGTGGATAGATTGATGTATGTGCTGAAGAAGTACGGCTACAAGATTGCCATCCTCTCAGGCGGTTTCACTTTCTTTGGCGAATATATTCAAAAGAAGTATGGCATCGACTATGTGTATGCCAACGAACTGGAGATTGACGAGACTGGACACCTGACGGGCAACTATGTGGGCGAGATTGTGGACGGCAAACGCAAGGCGGAACTGCTGAAGCTCATCGCGCAGGTGGAGAAGGTGGATTTGCAGCAGACCATCGCTGTGGGCGACGGGGCGAACGACCTGCCCATGCTCTCTCAGGCTGGTCTCGGCATCGCTTTCCATGCCAAACCGCGCGTGGTGGCAAACGCCCAGCAGAGCATCAACACCATCGGTTTGGACGGCGTGCTGTACTTCCTCGGCTTCAAGGACAGTTATCTGGACGAGAAAGCACAATAGCCAGCCATGCTTTCAGTGATTTTCAATACAACGAACAAACAAAAAACAATTTGACATGAATAAATATCTTTTACTGACCATTGTTACATGCTTGGCACTGACCGCCAACGCACAAACTGGCTCTGACTACATGCGAGCGTTCAAGATAGCGGACGCGAACGTGGCGTTTGACGTGAATGCCAAGGGCAAAGAGTTCCGAGTGAAATGGGGCATGGACACTGNNNGGAACTNGGACTTCAACGNGTATTGCGGTATAGCGCACATCGGCNAGGGGAACNTCGAGACGGGACGTATCTCCTTCCAACCCACCGCCGAGGTCATCGACCACGGTGACGGCACATACGAACTGACTGACAAACAGAAGGAAGCCATGCGCAACCGCTGCAAGAACATCTTGCTGACGGGTTGTAACAAGGTGGAAATCAATAACGACCAAGAAGACGCCCTCAACAAGGATAACGGCAATTACAGCAAGTACCAGAGCATCTACCTGAACAAGCCCGAGGCATGGTACAAACTCATCAAAGCCAGTGTGACCTACGCCAAAGAGTGTGGAGTGGAGGTGGTGAGCATCGCCCCCTTCAACGAACCCGACTATACCGCTTGGGGACAAGGCACAAAAAACAGCATGAGGGAGATTTGCCGACTCATCAAGGCTGACCCTTACTTCGACGGCATCCGTGTCTGCGCTGGCAACACGCTCAACTGCGACTACGCCCTCGAATGGTACAACCACTGCCTCGACTACATCGACGAGGGTAATACACACCAGTTGGCAGGCTCGTTCGACAACTATGCCGCCTTCTTCCAGAAAGTGAAGCAAGACGGTAAAGTGGGCACCGCCGACGAATTGCACAATGTGGGTGAAGCCATCGTGGGTACGGAGTACGGCATGGAGACTGGCATCTGGTGGGGCTTCGACTCGAAGGCTCGCGGTCAGTTCTGCATCGACAGCAACGAAGGTGTGCGCATCGGCTATGGTGAGAACCGCCCAGCATGGACCAGCGGCGCAGTCTATCGCAACGAGCAGACAGGCGAGGTACACGGATACTTCGGCTCCAGCGAACGCCAAGCCGTAGCCTCATCCTTCGCCTTCATCAGCACGACAAAGGATGTGTATTTCAACGGATACGGTCCTACCAGAATGTACGTCTATGATGTGCCAGGCGGCAAGAAAGGCGACTATCAGGCAGAGACTCAAATCAATGCAGAACGCCTATTCGACATCACATGGGGCGAGGATGTGGCACCCTTCGAGGTGAACGGCACATACCAAATCATGAACATTGGCAGCAAGAAACTGCTGACGATGAGCAACAACGATGCCACCATTGATGCACGCAACGGCAACACCAACCAGCAGTGGAACGTTTATCCCAGCCACACAACAGGCGATTGCTCCTATTGGTTCATTGACAATGCTGGCAACACGAACATGCACCTCAACTCCGTGCTAAACTGGGGAAACCTGAGCGGTATGTTCCTGTCGGGTGTCAACGTCATCACCTATAACACAGGCACTAACCACCCGATGGAGGAACAATGGTACGTGAAGTACGCCCAAAACGGGGCTTACTACATCATCAACCGCCTCACGAACAAGTACCTCTATTGCAACAGCAGCACCAACGGAACTTCCATCACATCCAAGATTCCTCCTGCGAAAGATGCCAAGCAATCGGAAGTAAACAAATACCTGTGGCGTTTCCTGCCCACAGACCTGAAAGTGCCGACCCTCACCGTACTTAAAGCTCCTGCCGCTCCGACAGCACTGACCGCAAAACAGCGCACCGCCAGCATCGAGCTGGCTTGGCAAGCTCCTGCTGACCCTGATGTCATCGGCTACAACATCCTGCGTGCCGAAGTCGCCACAGAGGAAGATGCCACACCAGTTTATAACACCATCGGTCGCATGGTCAACANGCCCACTTTCTTCGACAACACCGTTGTGGCTNGCAAGCAGTATCTCTACAAGATACAAGCCGTCGATGAGCACTATAACCGCTCCGACGCTTCTGAACCCATCTTGGCAGCTCCGCTGAGAGAGAACGCCCTCATCTGCCAACTGCAGTTCGACGACAATCTCTTGGACAACTCTGCCAACCGCATCGACCCATCCTTCTATGGCAATCCTAACTACTCTACCACGAAAAACTCCGGCACCAAGAGCCTCAATCTCACAGGTACGACCTATGCCATGCTCCCATACGCAGCCACCCATCAGGACGAGATGACCATCGCCATTTGGGTGCGGTGGAACAGCGGTGGCAAGAACTGGGAACGCCTTTTCGACTTCGGAAACGGCGAACAGCAATACATGTTCTTCACCCCCAGCAACGGCTCACAGATGCGCTTCGTGATGAAGAACAACGGAGATGAACAAATCCTCACCANCNACANGANGCTTGCCACCACCAGCTGGCATCATATCGCTGTCACGCTGAAACCTACAGGTGAAAAGGTACAAGCCATCCTCTATCTGGACGGCACCAACGTGGCCGAGAGCAACGACTTTACCATCAAGCCATCCGACATCGCCCCATCCCTATGCTACATCGGACGCTCCATGTTCCCAGCCGACCCGCTCTTCAATGGTCGCATCGACGACTTCCGTATCTACAACTACGCTCTCACCGCCGATGAAATCGCCGCCGTAATGGACGACTGCGGTGAGCTGTCGAAAGACCTGAACGACCACGCTGTCGATGCGATACCAACCAGCATCAACACACCCGAATCAGGGGACGGAACATGGCAAACAGAAAACGGGACATGGTACAACCTTAACGGTCAGCCCGTCAACAAGCATCAGAAAGGCATCCTCCTTCAGGCAGGCAAGAAAAAGCTGAACAGATAAGTCCCTTCCCCTGCGGAAGACACTCACACATATTATACTATTATTGACATCTAACCAACTTTAACAAACTTTATATGAGAAAAACAATTCTACTACCTATCGTAGCACTGCTCTCCACGGTGGCTTGGGCACAGACGGTAGAGTTCTACACGCCACGCACCGTGCGCATTGTGAAGAACAACGGACAAGACAGCGAGAAGAAATCCCTCGTGGTCACCGCGTCCCCAGAGAAAGTGAAGGTGAGCCAGTCACAGCACGACGGTGCCACCATCTACAAGTCATCCGCCCTCACGGTCACGGTGAAAGACGGTTCGGTCTCCTTCGCCGATGCAAAAGGCAACCTCCTCACCTCCGAGGGTGAAAATGCCTTCACCCCCATCAGCAACGGTCCTGACAAAGGTGCATGGAAGGTGAAACAGACCTTCAGCGTTGATGCCGACGAAGGCATCTACGGCGTAGGTCTCCTCCAGAATGGGAAAATGAGTCAGCGCGGCGAGAACCGCCGCATGGAGCAGAACAACCTCGAAGACTACGCCCACTTCTACCAGACCATCAAAGGCTACGGCATCTACTGGGACAACTACTCCCCCACCCGTCTCGTCACGCCAGCCGAAGGTCAGGCAGGACAAGTGGAGCTGGAGTCCGAGGTGGGCAAGATGATTGACTACTACTTCATCTATGGCGGCGATGCAGACGGCGTGATAGCCGAGATGCGCCACCTCTCAGGCTCAGTACCCATGATGCCCCTGTGGACTTACGGCTTCCACCAGTCGCGCGAACGCTACAAGTCACAGCAGGAGCTGCTCGAAGTGGTGCAGAAGTACCGCAACCTGAAGATTCCGTTCGACGGCATCATCCAGGACTGGCAGTATTGGGGCAGCAACTACAACTGGAACGCAATGGAGTTCCTCAACCCCGACTTCGACCGCGCCCAGCAGATGATAGACGAGGTACACAAGCAGAACGCCCACATGAGCATCTNCATCTGGGCATCCTTCNGTCCCGAGACCAAAGGCTACAANGAGATGAAAGAGAAGGGACACCTCTTCACCTTCGAGACATGGCCTCAAAGCGGACTNCCACAGTGGCCACCACGCNTNGACTACCCCAGCGGTGTGCGTGTCTATGACCCATTCAGCAGCGAAGCGCGCGACATCTACTGGCAGAACCTCACACGCCTCCACAACATGGGCATTGACGCATGGTGGATGGACTCGACTGACCCTGACCACCACAGCTATAAGGACAGTGACCTCGACCAGCCCTGCGCCATGGGTTCCTACCGCAGCGTGCGCAACGCCTTCCCACTCATGACCGTCGGTGGCGTGTATGACCACCAGCGTGCAGTTGACAGCACCAAGCGTGTCTTCATCCTCACCCGTTCCTACTTTGCAGGACAACAGCGTTACGGAGCTAACACTTGGAGCGGCGACATCGGCTCATCGTGGGAGAGCCTCCGCAAGCAAGTGCCCATCTGCCTCAACTACACGCTGACAGCCAATCCGCACGTGAACTCCGACATCGGTGGCTTCTTCGCCAACTCTTACAACACCCAAGGCTTCAACTCCGCCACTCGCAATCCGCAGTACCAGGAACTCTACACTCGCTGGATGCAGTTCGGTGCTTTCACCCCCATGATGCGCAGCCACGGAACCGAAGTCTATCGCGAACTGTACTACTACGGCAAGCCGGGCGAACCCGTTTACGACGCACTCGTCGATGCAGTGAAACTCCGCTACCGCTTCCTGCCCTACATCTACAGCCAGTCATGGCAGGTGACCAAGCACAACGACTCCTTCATGCGCGCCCTCTTCATGGACTTCAAGGACGACAAGCAGACCTGGAACAACAACCGTGAATATATGTTCGGACGCAATATCCTCGTCTGCCCCGTCATCGACCCACTCTACACCACAGAGAAGNTTGTGCGTACAGNCCCCATGTCAGGCTGNGACAAGCAGGNTGGCAAGCGCGAAGAGTACGCTCCCGTGGATTGGAACGCCGCCAAGACCTACAACGTCTATCTGCCAGCAGGCACCAAGTGGTATGACTATTGGACCAACACCCTGCTCGACGGCGGTCAGACCCTCGCAGCCGCAGCACCGCTCAGCCACTCGCCCCTCTACATCAAGGCAGGCTCCATCCTTCCCCTCGGTCCCGATGTGCAGTATGCCAACGAGAACCAGTACGACAATCTGGACATTGTGGTCTATCCCGGTGCAGACGCAACCTTCACTCTCTACGAAGACGAAGGCGACAACTACAACTACGAGAAAGGACAATACAGCACTATCTCGCTCGTGTGGAACGACCGCAGCAAGACCCTCACCATCGGCAAGCGCACAGGCTCATTCAAAGGCATGCCTACAAAGCGTACATTCCATGTGAAGCTGGCTGGCAAAAAGGGAACGGCAGTCACCTATACGGGCAAGGCACAAACCATCAAGCTATAAAACCTATCAACTGGACGAAAGACATCCAGTCACCCCTTCATAAGACAAGGCGAGTCAAGACAGCAGTTCTGTTTTGGCTCGCCTTGTCTCATGAGGGGGATTTTTGAATCTGAATTGAGGTCACAGAAACACGCCCCCACCACGCCCTCCTTCTCACCCCACAATTACCCCTCAAAATCGACGTCCCCGACATCGACCAATCGGAGTCCCCGACATCGGCTGGTCGGAGTCGGGGACTCCGATTGAGGGGCTGTGAAAACACACCCTGCGCAAGTGCGCTTGACGGGTGTGTCAGACCAACCTTCTGAGGGACAACTGATACCTTCTTCCGCCGACAAGGATNCTGCGGCACTTGTGAGCGTTTGGCAGGCTACAACAAAAAAAACGGGCAATTAACAATGATTAACACAGAAGGTAGNGTCAAACGACAAAATAAAGATGTACCTTTGCCACCATTACGAGTCGGATGTTCATTCANACATTGAAAGCCATAACAATCGTGTTAATCAAGGAAATTTCAAACACTTAAAGTTCATCGAACTCATACTAATTAAACCTATTTATCATTTATGAAAAGACTTCTACTTTTCTCTGGCTTGGTGCTCTCAACCGTGGCAGCAAGCGCACAAGTGACCCCGAAGGTGCAACCCGAGACACTTGTCAGCGGTCAGGAGTACATGCTCGTCAACCGAGCACAGCGAGCTGACCAGTACACCAGCAGAACATCGTGGGACGGAGCACTCTATTTCTTAGGGGAGAGCGACTCCAAGTATGCCAACCACCTGCTCACAGCCCTTGACAACGGCGACGGCACATGGTCGTTCTATCAAAATGTGGGCAAGGAGACCATCGACACGGGCGAGGTGGATGGCGACGGCAACCCCATTACCGAGGAAGTGCCTGTGTATAACTACCTCGCCATCCCCACAGGGACAGACAACGTGAACCTGAAAGCCACCGAACCAGCTCTATGGACGGTAACCCCCAGCGAAACTTACACAAACTTTTACCAGCTGACAGCAGGTGAAGGCAACAACCCCAACTGTGAGGGCAAGCAACTCCACCTCAACGCTGGCGGTCAATACTTCATCATCAACGAGCCTATCAACGGAGCCGAATGGTATCCTGACTTCTATGGCGGAGCCGAAGACACGGGCGAACTGGATGAATACGAAGAGCCAATCTATACCTTCAAGGATTTCACATCCCTGAACTGGGGCTTCGTCTCTCCCGACAACATTCCTGCCTATTATGCCAGCCTTACCTATGTGGCAGCCTTCGACCAAATAGCACAGCGTTTCGACGACGACGATTTCGGCGAGGGTTACAAAGCCACCTACGAAGCAGCCAAAGCCATCTACGATGAAGCAGCCACCATCGAAGCCCTTGAGGCTGCGGATGTGCTCACCATGCTGCAAGCCAAGATTGAGCTGCAAGCAGAGATTGAGAAGGCTGTCCTGCTCAACGAAGAGCCAGCGGACGCAACATTGCAGAAAGCGATTGATGACGCTGTGGCTGCTTTCAACAACAAGACTGCAGCCGACGAAGTGAGCGCGGCTGTGAAGGCACTCGCTGACGCAGAACTCAACTTCTCGCTGGGCAACGGCGACGTGACCGCATTGGGTAAGAACATGTCGTTCGAGGACCTGTCGGCACAAGGCGGCAGTGCCACTTCCGGCATAGCAGGTGCTCCTGCTGGCTGGAACATCACCATCAACGGCACACCAGTCACCACGGCCGACGAGGTGAGAGCCGCTGGCATGTCAGCATGGCACGGTGTGAACGCCGACTGCACAGGCGAAGAGAAAGATGGCGACAATGGTTTTGGCATTTGGAATAGCAGCATCCCTACCTACGAACTCTCACAAACCATCAATGAGGTTGAGAACGGCAGCTACATCGTTCGTGCCGCCCTCATGGTGGGTGCCAATGGCAACGGAAGCCGCCGCACCACGCAGCGCATCTTTGCCAACCTGAACTCCACTTACTTTGGAGCCGAAGAGGAATACGACGAGACAGAACTCGACAACAGCGAGGCATACGGCTTTGCAGGCCTCGTAGAGCCAACGACCGACACCGAGATGCAGGGCATCGAGGTACGCGCCTTTGTCTATGACGGCACGCTCACCTTTGGTGTCCGCACCGATGGCAACTACAAGGCAGCCCTCCGCACCTCCACCAACGGAGCTGGTGGCGACGGTTGGTTCAAGGTAGATAACTTCACCATTCAGAAGGTGAACTACGAGGTGGAAGACGCGCTCAGCATCCTCACCCACTACGCCAACATTCTTGACAACTACGTTTCCGATGCTGTCATGTCAGATGCCAAGCGCACACAGGCAGAGGCACTGCAAGAGACTTATACAAACATCGACGCAAGCAATACGCAGGAGGAAATCGTTCAGAGCATCCTCAGCGCCAAGGACATGATTGTTCAGGTGAGCGCATCTGTCAAGGCTTACCAGCGTCTGCGCGATGCCATCGACGAGCACTACAACACACGCGATATGTACGACCACAAGAAGGGTATCCAAGCCTACTCGGATGCCATCGACGAGGCTGATGCCGCTTACAGCGATGCCCTGCTCGATAGCGACGAGGAGATTGATGCACTCATCAAGTCGCTTGACGACGCTCTTCAGGCTTGTATCCAGTCGGACGACATCACCCCTGGCGACTACCTGACTGACTACATCCAAAACCCATCCTTCGAGGACTACTCGCTCCAAGGCAGCGACAACCCAGGCAGCGTGGAGCACGCTCCTAAGGGCTGGAACCTCTACCTCAATGGCACTCAGGTTTCTACTGCAGCCGAAATCAGTGCAGCTGGCGTGGCTAACTGGTGCGCTATCAACCGAGGCGACAACATCAACGTGGAGCTTGAAGACGGAAGCATCGTCACTCAGCAGCCTTCGGATGGCGACCACCTCTGGGGCATCTGGACAGGCACGATTCCTGCTGTAGAGCTTTCACAGACCATCAAGAATATGCCAGCTGGCACCTACACCGTCATCTGCGATGTGCTTGTGCAGAACAACTGGGCAGGCGACAATATCACCACACAGCGCATCTTCGCCAACGACTACGTTGCCATGTACTCCAGCGAGGACCGCTATGAGGCGAACCTCCCTGCCGACGCGCTCATCGCTGCCGAGATTGACCAGCTCACTCCCGAGGCTACCATCAAGCACCTCACATACGCTGGTTATCAGTGTGAGGCACCACGTTCCGACTACTCTTATCCTGTAAGCCTCACCTTCGGTCTTGCCGAGCAGGGCGACATCACGATTGGTTTCCGCACCAACAACATCGGTGCAGACGGCACAGCACTCGATTCGGGCAAGGGCTGGTTCAAGCTCGACAACTGGCAGCTCATCTACGAGAGTAGCGAAGTGCCAACAGGCGCAGAGGTCGGTGCCGATGCCACAGGTGTGGACATGGTGGAAGAAGCTACGACACAGACAGCTGTTGAGTTCTACAGCATCAACGGCACTCGCCTTGCTGCTCCACAGAAGGGCATCAACATCGTGAAGATGTCTAACGGAACAGTCGTTAAGACATACGTTCGATAAGTCATTACAATCCACACGAATAAAAAGCGGGGGCACAACATTGTGCCCCCGCTTTTTATTCGTACCTTTGTAACCCAAATCATAGACTTGTCGGATTAAGTATGTATCATATTCTCAAGACCATCAGCGACACCCTCAGTGGCAAGGCGAGCATCTTCATCATCCTTACCGCTGTGGTCACGTTCTTCTTCCCTACGCTCTTTGAGTGGGTGAAAGGCAATACACAGACCATTATTCTGGGCATTATCATGCTGACGATGGGGCTGACGTTGACACCCGACGACTTCCGTCTGCTGGCAAAACGCCCCGTGGATATCCTCATCGGTGCTGCGGCACAATTCACCATCATGCCATTAGTGGCGTTCTCGCTCGCATGGCTGTTCAGTCAGGTGCCAGCCTTTGCCCCGTACAGCACGGCAATGGCTATCGGCATCATCCTCGTGGGGTGCTGCCCTGGCGGCGTGTCCAGCAACATCATGTCCTTTCTCTGCAAGGGCGATGTNGCNTACTNCGTCGGCATGACCTGCNCCTCCACCCTGCTGGCCNCTGCGCTCACCCCCCTATTGGTGCTGTGGCTGGCAGGAGCGCGCGTCGATGTGGATGCAATCGGCATGTTCCAGCAGATTCTCATTGTCACCATCATCCCCATCGCCATCGGCTTCTTCCTGAACGTGTGGCTGGGGCATAAGGCTGTATTCCAGAAGATTCAGAGCTGCATGCCGGGACTCTCCGTTGCCTGTCTGGCGTGCATTGTCGGCGGTGTAGTCACCACGGTGCATGACCCGTTGGTGGCAAACGGCATCGTGCTCTTCCTTCTGACCTTCGGGATGGTGTTCTGCCACAACACCATCGGCTACATCCTCGGCTACTCCGCGGGGCGGCTCTGTCACTTCTCCACAGCCAAGACACGTACCCTCTCCATCGAGGTGGGCATGCAGAACGCAGGGCTTGGCACTAATCTGGCAATGACCTTTTTCGTGGCGACCAACCCGATGGCGGTCGTTCCTTGTGCCATTTCCTGCGCTTGGCACAGCATCAGTGGCACAATCTTGGCTAACATCTTCGCACATAGAGATAAGCAATAATCATGGTACTGAACTACATTTGGATAGCATTCTTCCTGCTGGCTGCCGTGTGCGCCATCGTACAGAGTTTCATGGGCAACACTGGTGTGTTTGCCGACATCATCAGTATCGNCNACATNCGCTACAATGCCAAGACGGCATTTGAAATCTCGTTAGGATTAACTGGCGTGCTCTCGCTGTGGATGGGCGTGATGAAGATTGGCGAGAAGGGCGGCATGGTGAATACCCTCTCAAAGGCACTCAGCCCTGTGTTCACACGCCTCTTCCCCGACATTCCCAAGGGGCATCCTGCCATGGGGCACATCTTCATGAACATCGCCGCCAACATGCTCGGGCTTGACAATGCCGCCACGCCTCTTGGCTTGAAGGCGATGGAGAGTATGCAGGAGCTTAACCCCAAGAAAGACACGGCCACGAATCCGATGATTATGTTCTTGGTACTGAACACCTCGGGCTTGACTCTCATCCCTGTCAGCATCATGGTTTATCGCGCCCAAATGGGAGCAGCGCAGCCCACAGACGTGTTTGTACCCCTCCTGTTGGCGACCTTCGCTGCCACCTTGGCAGGCATCATCATCACCAGCCTTTACCAGCGCATCAACCTCTTTCAACCCGTGCTACTCGCCGCGCTTGGCGGTCTCTGTGCCCTTGTGGCAGGCATCATCTGGGGCTTTTCGCAGATGGACAAGGAGACGATGGATACCGTGAGCACACTGGTTGCCAACATCATTCTTTTTGGCATCATTCTCGCCTTCATCATCGCTGGCATGACCAACCGCATCAATGTTTATGAAGCCTTCATCGAGGGGGCTAAAGACGGCTTCACCACCGCAGTTCGCGTCATCCCCTATCTTGTAGCCATCCTCGTCGCCATTGGTGTGTTCCGTGCCAGCGGTGGCATGGACCTCCTCATCCAAGGCATCACCCGGACCGTCGAATCCTGCGGTGGCAACACCGACTTCGTTGCCGCCCTACCCACCGCCCTGATGCGCCCCCTCTCAGGTTCAGGCGCACGTGGCATGATGGTTGACACGATGACCACTTACGGTGCCGACTCTTTCGTCGGTCGCCTTGCCTGCATCTTCCAAGGCTCCACCGACACCACATTCTATATCCTTGCCGTCTATTTCGGCTCAATCGGCATTCGCCACACACGCCACGCCGTCACCTGCGGTCTCCTTGCCGACCTTGCCGGCATCCTCGCCGCTCTTGCCGTCACCTACTTCTTCTTCGGATAACACCCACTTCCACTTAGAAAGTAACAAAATACAAATTGGCGGGGCACATCAATACTGATGCGCCCCGCCAATTTATAGTACTGAGTTACTCTTACTTCACCTCCTCGAATCGTAAGCATTAACTGAAGTACACCTTGCAGTTGCAACTTATTATAACATCGGCTACAACTTAGAGAGGTTGTAGCCGATGTTGTGATTTATTGTAGGTGTCACTTTGCGAGCTGTCGTACCGGGGTTGTCATTATTGCCTCGGGATGGAACTCCTTCCACTTATGGGGTAGCAGTACCATGAGCCCATCATCTGTTGCCTTCTCGAAGTACGGCATGGAGGCAATGACGGAGTTGAGGTATAAACGGGGATTGATGTCGTGGTTGCGGCAGGTCGCCAGCAGCGACTGGATCACGCACATATTTTCGGCCGATTCGTGGTTGCCGCAGAAGAGATAGTTCTTCCGTCCGAGGGTGATGGGGCGTATCTCGTTCTCGGCAAGGTTGTTGTCGAGCAGCAGCCGTCCGTCGTCAAGCACGCGCATCATGGCCTCCCAGCGTGTATAGGCGTATGTCACGGCCTTGCCTGTCAGTGAGCTCTGGCTGTAGCGCACACCTTCGGTCTCAAGCCACTTTTTCATCTCCTCCATGATTGGCCTCATCCTGGCCTGACGTTCGGCCTTGCGTTGGTCGAAGTCTATACCGGCGCGGTCACATTCGTGGTCGATGTGATAGAGCTCACGTATCTTGCCGAGGAACCATGAGGCCGCCTTACGGTCCTCACCCAGAGCCCGTTCCCATTCGCGGCGTATATGCACCATGCAGTGGACAAGGCGCACATCGGCACTCGACTTATACGCTGCCGTATAGCCTCCGAAGCCGTCGCATTGCATGTATCCCCTGAACTTGTATCTATCCGTTCTGGATTTGACCACATCTCCCGATCGGGAGCCTTCATCATAGAAGAAAACCACCAGCCCTTCCATCACCGCCCGGCTCATCCAGAGGTATTCCTTCTCGGCCTGTCCCTTTTCGTTGTTGATCACCGGCACGGTGCTCTCGTCGGTCTGGACATAATCGCACCGGAACACCTCGGCTGCAAGAAGTTCGTACAGGGGCCTGAGCAGCTCCATCGTACGCTTATGCCAGCCAACTAAAGTCGCTTCCCTGAGTCCTTTCATGCCGAGAT
>WFLX010127922.1_pt1 | contig 21301 bp, 16 predicted proteins | sample 4967041 | NCBI WGS metagenome assembly WFLX01 (sample SAMN12857096, study PRJNA449069) | gut metagenome | isolation source: stool from male and female vole | host: Microtus ochrogaster | place: USA:Florida | collected 2017
TCCACTCGCCATGTTCTCGCGAGTGGTCATCGCGCAGCTTCTTGTGCTCCTTTTCCTATAATATATTAAGGTAATTAAACTTGCTCAACCTCATGACTTGCCGGTGATGATGGCACGGATGTCATTGAGCTTGTTGAGCGCAGCCATCGGGGTGAGGTTGTTGATATCGATATTGATAATCTCATCGCGTATCTGAGTGAGCACCGGGTCGTCAAGCTGGAAAAACGAAAGCTGCACTCCCGAGCGCTCTTCGGCAATCTTGCCGAGGTCCTTGTTCATCGATTCCTGGCGGTTAGCCGTTTCAAGATGTTTCAGCACCTCATTGGCGCGTTGCACGATCGACTGTGGCATTCCGGCGAGTTTAGCCACGTGGATTCCGAAACTGTGTTCGCTGCCGCCGGGGGCGAGCTTGCGCAGAAACACCACTTTGCCGTTAATCTCCTTGACCGACACGTTGAAGTTCTTCACCCTCGGAAAACTTGCCTCCATATCGTTCAGTTCATGGTAGTGAGTGGCAAAAAGAGTCTTGGGATGCGCCGACCCGTATTCATGGATGTGCTCCACGATAGCCCATGCGATAGAGATGCCGTCGTAGGTCGAGGTGCCGCGCCCCAGCTCATCAAACAATATGAGGCTCCGCTCGCTCATGTTGTTGAGAATCGCCGCCGCTTCGTTCATCTCCACCATGAATGTGGATTCGCCGAGCGATATGTTGTCGCTGGCGCCGACACGGGTGAAAATTTTGTCGACGATCCCTATCCGAGCCGACTCGGCGGCTACGTAGCAGCCAATCTGAGCAAGAAGGACGTTCAGCGCCGTTTGACGCAACAATGCCGACTTACCCGACATATTAGGACCGGTTATCATCATTATCTGCGTGGAGTTATTGCCAAGCTTCACGCTGTTGGATATGTAAGGCTCGCCGGGCGGCAGCTGCTTCTCGATGACGGGGTGGCGCCCTTCAGTGATGGCGATGTCAAGCGAATCGTCGACCACGGGACGGTTGTAGTGGTTTTCCATCGACGCGCGGGTGAATGCCGACAGCACGTCGAGACGCGCCGCCAGCGAAGCGTCGAGCTGGATAGCCGGAATATATTCAGCCACGCAAGCCACAAGCTCGGCGTAAAGGCGGAATTCAATCGACGCTATTTTCTCCTCGGCTCCGAGGATNGTNTCNTCATANTCNTTCAANTCCTGNGTGATGTAGCGCTCGGCGTTGACAAGNGTCTGCTTCCTTATCCACTCGGCGGGCACCTTTGACTTGTGGGTATTGGTGACCTCGATGTAGTAGCCAAACACGTTATTGTAGCCAATTTTGAGGCTGGGGATTCCGGTGGCGGCGCTTTCACGTTCCTGCACCTCGCGCAGATAATCTTTTCCCTTGCTCGATATCTCCCTAAGGCGGTCAAGCTCCTCGTCGACTCCGTTGCGGATCACGCGCCCCTTGTTGAGCGCCGCCGGGGCATCCTCGACGATTTCACGGTCTATGCGGTCGCGCAATTTCAGGCAGGGGTTGAGCTGCTCGCCGATTGTCTTGAGGGCTTCAAGATCGGCGTCGCAAGCGAGCTGCTTTATCGGCTCTATAGCAGTGAGGGCGTTGCGCAGCTGTATAAGTTCGCGCGGGGTGACACGCCCCACGGCAACTTTGGAAATGACACGCTCCATGTCGCCTATCTGTTCAAGATTCTCAATGAGAGTCTCGCGCTGCTCGGGATTGCGGAAGAAATATTCCACCACGTCGAGGCGCTTGTTGATGGCGTTGACATCTTTGAGTGGGAAAAGTATCCATCGGCGCAGAAGCCTCGCTCCCATGGGGCTTACGGTGCGGTCGATCACGCTGAGAAGGCTCTTGCCGTCCTCATTCATGCTGTCGATAAGTTCAAGATTGCGCACGGTGAACTTGTCGAGCCTCACGAAGCGTTCCTCTTCGATGCGGTTTATGCGGTTTATGTGGCTTATCTGAGTGTGCTTGGTTATGTCGAGATAATGAAGCACGGCGCCGGCGGCTACGATAGCCGCGTGAAGGCTGTGGATTCCGAAACCCTTCAAGTTTCTCGTCTCGAATTGCNGNANCNGGCGCTCGTGGGCGGCATCCTCGGTGAAAATCCAGTCNNCGAGTTCGAACGACNGCAAGCGGCTTGAAAATGTCGACTCCAGCAANTTCCTGTTGCCTCGCTCAACAAGCACCTCTTTGGGCGAAAAGTTATTGAGCAGCTTCTCGATATAGTCGGCAGGACCTTCGGCTGTGAGAAATTCGCCGGTGGAAATATCGAGAAAAGCAATTCCAATCAACCCCGATTTTGCGAAATGGACTGCGGCAAGGAAGTTGTTTTCCTTGTGATTGAGCACATTGTCGTTTACCGCCACGCCGGGAGTGACAAGCTCGGTGATGCCTCGCTTCACCAATTTTTTAGTGAGCTTCGGGTCTTCAAGCTGTTCACAAATGGCTACACGCTTGCCGGCTCTCACCAGTTTGGGGAGATAGGAGTCAAGAGCGTGATGGGGAAATCCGGCGAGTTCGACATACTGCGCCGAGCCGTTGGCGCGCCTCGTCAGGGTTATGCCGAGAATCTCGGACGCAGCTATGGCATCGTCAGAAAATGTTTCATAGAAGTCGCCCACACGGAAGAGCAGCACTGCATCGGGATGCTTCTGTTTCATCTCGATATATTGCTTCATGAGGGGAGTTTCAACAATTTTCTTTGCCACGACGATAAGATTTTTAGGGAGTAAAATTATAATGTAAAGTTAACATTTCCCCTCAACCCGTGCAAATATGACATCACAAAATAATCCTTTTAATCCATATAACACTCGACACCCATCAAATCAGACAAAGCTAAAAATGGAGACGGGATATTGGAAAATTTACCCACATACCACGGTCACCCCATATAGCAACCTTTAATAAATTACATTAAAGCACACAAAAACACAAACCCATTGAAAAATACAGTTAAATTTGCCTAAATCAAAAAGATATCATAAATTTGTACTGTCAATCCGGAATGACACGACATATTAATTAAAAAGAAGAAGCGTTTTGCTTATCTTGCTACTGAAAACCTGAGAAATTTTCTACGAATGCAAGAAGGTAACAAGACGGTTCTCACGCTATAGCGTGGGCAGCTGTTCTCATATCTTTGCATTCAAGGTTTTCTCAGGACCGTCAGTAGGAGGTGTGGCAATGCAGTCCACGCTTCTGTTTTCTGAGAATCGGCTGATAGGACTGTAATGCCAACAAAATTTTTTTTTAAATGAAAAAAGTAATAGCATTTATTCTCGCGTGCATTATTTCCATCGCTGTTTACGCAAATATGAACGACTCTTGCGGTAGCCCCAACAATCAGGTAGTTGTAACATTAGAAAAGGTGCAACATGGTGGCGATATGTATCGGGTCGTAGCAAGAGGTTACGGCGTGAATGCCAATAATACTGTAACTTTCAAGGTAAAATGCGTTAACGGTACTGAAAGATACGTGGATGGTACAATTGACATAAAGAATGGCGTGGGTGCAACCGACTTCATATACCATAAAGCCTCTGATATTCAGATCACCAATAGATATTGCATCGTCCAATAAGCATTTTCATTTAGTATCTGTGTAATTATACATGATACATTTCTCCATGCTTTACCGTATTTTGAAAGTACGGTAAAGCACTTTTATTATGCCTGAATCTTCATCGACTAAACACGAATCAGCAGCCGCTATCAATTGACAAGACGGGTCTGTAAAATCTAATCTGCCATCGTAATCGGTTTTTAGAGTTCAGCCTTTTTAAAGCCCCCTTACAGGGAGCCAACATCCATCAATTCGTTACCCCGGGACTCCGCCCCCGATGGGGACCTCGCCCCAGGGCTATCCATAAATGCCGCCTATGGCGACAATCTGCGGGTTTATTGCTCACGCAAGGAGTCACGACTCATGCTTCCCGCCTACGTTATGTGATTTTTTATTAGGTCGTGCAACTTTTTAATTGGCTGGGGCATCTAATCAACAAAACAATAAAAACAGAAAATAATGAAATTAAAATCAATTCTTGCCATCGGAGCCATAATGCTTGCCGGCACAGCTTGCAATCCTGCGACAATACTCGGCAACATAAAAGGAGAGAAACCTTCGAAAACCAGAGTAGAGCGTTCCTATTCATTTGAAAATATCAAGGGAATCGACACTTCATCAGGTATTATAGTCCACTACACTCAGCAACCGTCGACCCAGCCGGTAANAGTAGAGGGACCGGAGAATGTGGTTGCCGCGTTTGAAATCAATTTNACAAAAAACGGNGTTCTTGACCTGTCGATGGATAGCGGCAAGAGTTTCCGCTACAAATCGGAAGAAGACCATGTAAANGTGTGGGTCGCAGCACCCGCCGTGTCATCACTGGAAGCATCGTCGGGAGGGTCGATAATCGTAAACGAACCCATAACGGCAACTGAGCCGATTGAAATCAACGCTTCATCGGGAGCGGGAATCTACGTGGCGCAACTTAACGCCGTGACTGCAAACATAAAAACATCGTCGGGAGCCGACGTGGAGATCTACTCGATTAAAATAACCGACAGCTTGAGCGCCGGAGCCTCATCAGGAGCGGTAATTGAGATAGGAGCGGGGACCGCCGAAAACGCTTATTTCAAAGCATCGTCGGGAGCGTCGGTGAGAGCGTCGGGAATGACAGCGCAGCGCGGCGAGTGCAAGGCTTCATCGGGGGGCGGCATAAAGTCGTCGATCAAGCAACCAAGCATCAAAACCTCTTCAGGCGGCAGCGTGATAAACAAAGATTAGCCTCAAAAGCAAAATGAGAATGGCGACATCGGAAATCTGATGCCGCCATTCTCGTTTATAAACCAATTTTATTGTCCTGTCGTAGAGCGTCAATCGGCTCCGAAACGTATCGCAGGTCCACCCTGCGGCTGCTGCGGAGTCGAGGGCTTGGGTTCCTCTTTTGACGGAGCAGCCTGTCCTTGAGGCGCGGCGGCTTTGCCCATAGCCTTTATATCGTTAGAGACTTTCTTGTCGCGATTGAACGCCGGACTCTTTTCCAAAGCGTCGATAAACATGTCATCGTCCATCTGGGATGGAGTGAGGACGATGAAGCGCGACTTGACTTTATCGTCACGTATCTTATTTGCCGCTTCCAGTCCGTAGTCCTTCGTTATATCGATATCGTCGATGGGATCGGCTTTCGCGCTCTTGCCAAATGAGACTTTCGAAGGCTTCTTGCCGTTCTCGACCGAGAGCTGGAATCCGGCGGCGAGAATCGTTATCTTCACGCGGTCGCCCAGCGACTTGTCATAAGCCGCGCCCCATATCACGTCGACCTCTTCGTCTATACCGTTGATGAAGGTAGTGAGCTCGTCGGTCTCCCCTGCCATGAGCGGAGTTTCAGCCTCGGGATTAAAATAGAGGTTGAAAAGGAGCTTCTTGGAGGTCATGATGTCGGTGTCTCGGAGCAACGGCGACTTGAGCGCGTCCTCAATCGCTTTTGTCACACGCCCCTCGCCCTCGCCATAGCCGGTTGAGATAATGGAGGCGCCGCCATTGCGCAACGTCGTGTCGACATCATTGAAGTCGAGGTTTATTCGCCCCTTGCTGGTGATCAGTTCCGAAATGCTTCGCGCCGCAGTGGTGAGAGTGTCGTCAGCCTTGTCGAACGCGTTGACAAAACTGTAGTCGGGATAGATGTCGGGGAGTCGCTGATTGTTAATGACCAGCAGGGCGTCGACATATTTTCCCATCTCCTCAACGCCAAGGAGCGCTTTCTTGATTTTGCTGACCCCTTCAAACAGGAACGGGATCGTGACGATTCCCACAGTGAGCAATCCCCGCTCGCGTGCTATGCGCGCCACCACAGGAGCGGCGCCGGTTCCGGTTCCGCCACCCATACCGCCGGTGATAAACACCATCTTGGTGGTATCTTCAAATAGCTCGGCGATGCGGTCGGCAGCCTCTTCAGCCGCCTGCTTCGCAATCTCGGGCTTGTTGCCTGCGCCAAGACCATTGCCGATCTCCACACGCTTCGGCACGCTCAACGCATTGAGCTGCTGACGGTCGGTGTTAAGAATGACAAACGACACGTTCTCGATGTTCTGCTTGTACATGTGCTCGACGGCATTACAGCCGCCACCGCCCACGCCCACGACTTTAATGATGGTGTCCATAGGTTTTCCGGTAGAAAATCCTGCGTCGTCCATAGCCGGTATATTATCTGTATCCATTTTAGGGTCGATTTTTCTTATTCAACATTAATCACAAAACTCACGCCGCGAATCATTCACCGTCGGGGTCATTGAAAATATTCTCGCCCATGCGGCGCAGACGGTCCCACATCTTGGAACGGAATCCTGACTGACCGCCCTCATTGTTGTCATCGCCGCCACGCTGTTTCTTCTTCTCCTTCTCAGGCATTACCTTTCCCGAGCGATGATCGTCGACCGGAGCAGGCTCTTCAGCAGTATGGACAGGCGCGATAATCTCCATGCAATCCTGAGGATTGTCGGAAGCCGCCTTGTTGAGGAGCGCTACAATGTCGATCATCTCGAAGCCTTGCAAGCGGGGATCGGAAATGCGGATAGTGTTGGGGATGCTCCCCAGTCTCACTTTCACACCGCTTTGCTTGGCAAGCATGTCGGTGAACCCTTTCAACTTCGTTCCTGCTCCCACGAGCACTATGCCTCCGGCAAGATCGGAAGTGAGTTTATAGCCGGCATATTTAGCCTGCTCGGTGATGTTGACGGCAATCTCTCCGGCACGCGCGCGGATGAAATTGTTGACCTCGATGGGGTCGCCGTCGAAATCGTGCTTATGATAGTTGGGCTCGGCGTTGACAGCGTCGCCGATGGCGCGCTTTATCTCTTCGGCGCGCTCCTCGGTGTAACGGAGCGCCATGACATCGCGGGTGATGTTACGCGAGCCGAGCGGCAATGTGGCAAGATAGCGAAGGGTGCCGTTCTTGTAGACCGAGACTGTCGTTGTCTCGGCGCCGAAGTCGACGAGCATACAGCCCAGTTTGCGTTCATCTGCTGAAAGGACAAGATCGGCAATCGCCAGCTGACGCACATATATCGCTTTGATTGAGATGTTCTGCAACTTGCTGATGGCAATCTCGATGTTGCGCAAAATCTTGGGGCGGCAGGTGATGAGATTGATATCGGCTACGATATTTGTTCCGAAAGTTCCAACCGGAGTGTAGCATTCGAGATTGTCGACCACGAAACCGCGTGGACGAACCTCGACAACCGTGCGCTCCGAAAGCCCGCTCGCCTTAGCCTCTTCCTTTATCTGCTCGACAATCTTGGAGGTGATTTCGGTTTCCTCATTATACTGACGCACCACCTGGCGTGAAGTGGTCATCATCGATCTGCCGCCAATCGCCACATAAAGGCTTTTTATTTTTCTCGGAGAGACCACATTGTGATTCTCAAGCCGGCGAATGAGTAAACGGATGCGGTTGCTCAGCTCATCGACATTCTGAATGATTCCGTAACGCACAACGTCGACGGCATTCTCCTCCTCGACAGCGAGAAGCGACAACACGCCGGTGTCATCCACCGAGCCGACTGCGGCTCTGATATGCGAACTGCCTATTTCAAGGGCGGCGATATATTTAGGTTCCATGATCTATATAATGATGCGAAAGGGTTTATTATCGGTTAGTTTCATCGACCATCATCGTTCCCACGTCGGGAATCTCCTGCTCAGCCTCGATGTCGACCGTGCTTATTGCCTGATGGAGTTTCTTCACCCGGCGCGTCGCGACAACCTGTCCGCGCCACTTCACTGAAAGGGTGTCGTAGAAATCCCATCCTTTCACGGGAAGAATCTTCTTGTAAGCGAGACGAAGGCGGTCAAACTTGTCGTCGAGATTGTCCATGTCGCCGAGATTGATGACATGTCCGTGGATCATCGGCACGAGAATCACGTTACGCCGGTCATAAGCCTTGATGTGGGTTATGAGCGTTGCCCACGTCGAGTCGCTGTTGATGTAGGAAACGAGCGGCAACATCGCCGTGGGCGGAAAATCGCGGGTGAATGCTCCTGAAATGATGGGAACATCGGAATGGTAACGCGCGGTAGCCGATATGCGTTTCCCCGCGCGGTTGATGTAGTAAGAGCTGTCGCGATCAAAGATTCTTGCCACCGGCTCAAGCGGATCGACCTCAACGTGAATGCGGTTGTCGGTAGTGACGACGCATCTCACTCGTTCGATATTGTCGATTGAAGCCAGCATCCGTTCAATGCTGTCGGTGTTAATCTGGTGGATGCGCATTTTCTCAGCCTGTTCGGGCAACTTGCCGAGCTCACGGGTAATCTCCTTTGCGGTCACGAAACGCGACTCGATGGGGTCGACCACTATTCCGCGGCACAATTCCGTAGCCGACTGATTGCGTGACCAAGACACAGCCACCACAATGTAGGCAAGAAGCACAAGGGATAATATGACGCGCAACAGTTTCATGCTCTTATTTCGAATTGACGGCGCTTACTATTTCAGGGAGGTAATTGCAGATGTCCCCGGCGCCCACCGTCAACAAGATTTCAAAGTTACGATTTTTTATCGTTTTTATCAAATCCTGCTTCATAATCATTTCTTTATCATCAACGGTGAGGCGGTCAAAAATAATTTTTGACGTTACGCCTTCGATAGGCTCCTCACGGGCGGGATAAATGTCGAGCAGAATCACCTCGTCGGCAAGCGAGAGAGCCTCGGCAAACTGCGGAGCGAAATCACGGGTGCGCGAATAGAGGTGGGGCTGGAACGCCACGGTGACGCGACGCCCGGGATAGAGAGCTTTCACCGAACTGATGGAAGCGCGGATTTCGTCGGGGTGATGGGCGTAGTCGTCGATGACGGCACGCACGGGGGATGTCTCTTTGAGCCAGAATTCAAAGCGGCGCTTGGGACCTTGGAAAGTCTCAATCGCGCGGCGAGCCATCTCGGCATCCATGTCGCCGGTGAGATGACACGCCGCCAAAGCGGCAACGGCATTCTCGATATTTATCTCAACGGGCACTCCGAGCGATATGTCGGGAATGCGGATATCAGGACCCACGAAATCAAAAATAATCTCACCATCGGCACGGCGTATATTTTCAGCATGAAAATCGCCCGAGTCTTTAGAATAGGTGTAGACCTCGACCGATTCANNNGGACGNGGNANGAGCTTCAGCCCTTCATGAAGTATAAGTTTACCGCCGGGACGCACCAATTCGGTGAACCGGGCGAAACTTTCAAGATAAGCCTCCTCGGTTCCATAGATGTCGAGATGGTCGGGGTCGGTAGCAGTTATCACCGCTATGTAGGGCGACAGGTGATGGAACGAGCGGTCATACTCGTCAGCTTCTATCACGGAATAGGGCGACGTTTCGCTAAGCAGCAGGTTGCTGTCATAATTCCGCAGGATGCCGCCGAGGAAAGCGTTGCACCCCACCGGACAGGAGTGAAGGATGTGAGCCGCCATCGACGAGGTGGTCGTCTTGCCGTGGGTTCCGGCAAAACATATTCCGTGACTGTCGCGGGTAATGTCGCCAAGCGCTTTGGCGCGTTTCACAACCTCATATCCGTTGTCGCGGAAATATATGAGCTGNGGATGATCGGCGGGAAGCGCCGGGGTGTATATCACCTGAACCTCATCGGGACAGCCCTTGAAATCGCCTGGTATCGCCTCGGCTCGTTCGTCGAAGGTGATTTCCACACCCTCATTCCGGAGCGCGTCGGTAAGAGCCGAAGGGGTGCGGTCATATCCCGCCACCCGGNCGCCTTTTGACAGGAAGTATCGCTCCAGAGCCGCCATGCCTATTCCGCCGGCGCCGGCAAAGTATATCTTATTTTTCATCGCTTTTCCGTCCAAGTATTTCATAAACAGTGTCGACAATCTTCTCATCGGAGCCATGAAGAGCCATGCGGCTGATATTCTCCGACAACGTGCGGCAACGCTCCTCGTTGTTGAGCAGCGCGACTACCTCCTTGCCCAGCATNCGCGGCGCGTCGGCATCAAGAATCATCACGGCGGCATCGTTGACAACAAGAGCCTCGGCATTCTTGCGCTGATGATCCTCAGCCACATTGGGCGAAGGCACAAGAATCGACGGCTTGCCAAGCAACTGCAACTCGGAAATAGTTCCGGCTCCGGCACGCGACACGACCACGTCGGCGGCGCGGTAGGCAAGGTCCATCTGCGAGATAAACGGCACGGCTTTCACCACGTTGTTATACTTGTCGGCAATCTTCTTGCACTCGGCTGAATAGAGTTTGCCGGTCTGCCAAAGGACATAGCCGCGAGCCTTCTCGATGGCGTTGAACGCTTTCTCGATGCTTTGGTTGATGGTCCGGGCTCCGAGACTGCCGCCGATGACGAGCACGAGTTTGCGATGCTGGGGCACCCCGAGCAGCTTGCGCGCCTCTTCAGGAGTCACCGCGCAGTTGAGGATTCCCTCGCGAACGGGATTGCCAACCAGCTTTATGCGATCGGCAGGGAAGAAACGCTGCATGTCGGGATAAGCCACGCATATCGCCGCCGATTTCTTGGCAAGGAGCTTATTGGTGACGCCGGCATAGGAATTCTGTTCCTGAAGAAGGGTAGGAATGCCATGCTTCTGCGCCTCTTTCAGCATGGGACCGCTGGCATAACCGCCAACTCCGATAGCGATATCGGGCTTGAAATCGGAAAGTATCTTTTTCGCTCTCCACAAGCTTTTCACAAGCCGGAAAAGCACAGGGATGTTGCTGAACAGTTTTTTGCGGTTGAAGCCGCTGACGGGCAATCCGATAATCTCATAGCCTGCCGCAGGGACACGCTCCATCTCCATCCTTCCTTCAGCCCCCACAAAGAGGATTTCAGTGTCGGGATCCCGACGTTTCAACGCATTGGCTATCGACAGAGCGGGAAAAATGTGTCCGCCGGTGCCGCCGCCACTTATAAGGACTCTATAGTGTTTTTTCTCCATCATTCATTAAATTAAAATTGAACCGGGTTGTTGGCTCTCATCTCCTCGGGCAGAGCGCTGAGCTCCTCTTTCACCTCCTGCTTGGTGCCGTTCTGCACCGCAGTGCGGCTCACACTCAGCATCATGCCGAAAGCGATCGAAGTGACAAGTATCGATGTTCCGCCTTTGGATATAAGCGGCAACGGCTGCCCCGACACCGGGAACGTGCCGGTGGTGATCGCCATGTGGAAAAGCGCTTGCATCACTATCATCACCGCAAGCCCCACCACAAGCAACACGGGGAACGCCCTGTGGCATTTTCGGGCTATGACCCCGGCGCGCACCAGCAGCGCAAGGTAAAGCAGCATGAGCGCCGTGCCGCCGAGAAAACCGAGGTCCTCCACTATAATGGCGTATATATAATCGGAGAACGCGAGCGGAAGTCGCGCCGTTTCGCGCGAATTGCCGGGCATCACTCCGAAGAAACCGCCATTAGCCTGCGCCATGTAGGAATACATTTCCTGACGGTTGGTGGCGGTAATCTCCTCCTCGTATTTCGGGACCGATGAAAAATATCGGTCAAGACGCGCTTTCCAGGTGCCGTGACGCTCGGCAACATTCTCGGGAGCCTCGCTCATCGCAGTCGTCTGGGGAGCCTGGGCATTCTGATCCTTCACAAATCCCTTGACGAGAACCGCCCCGGCTCCAAGCACGGCATAGACCCCGACAACAAGGAAGAATTTACGCAGCTCGGTGCCGCCAATCAACATCATCGCCAGACTTATCGACATGAGCAACAACGTGTTGGTGAGTCCTTGCTTGAACAGCAAAGCGCCAAACAGCAGTACTACCGCCGCCGACATGTATATGCCCCTGTTTATGACTCCCACCCCTTTAGGCTTCTGGGAGCGAGCCATGATGCGGGCGATGACCAACACAGCCGAAAGTTTTATGAATTCAGAGGGCTGGATGGTGATACCCATGAGGCTGAAGTGGCGGCGGGCTCCGTTGACAATCTCACCGAACATCGACACATAGAGCATCGAGCCGATACTGAAAATCGCCACCAGCCATGCCAGTCCAAAAAAGTATTTGTAATGAACTCTCGACAGTCCCCACACGATGCCGAAACCGGCGACCAGCATGAGGAAGTGGCGCAATATGGGTCCATAGACACCTGCTGCCGCCACTTCACGGCTCGATGCACTGTAAAGCTCTACAATCGACACAAGGCAAAGGAAGCCGTAAATGCCCCATATAGATTTATCGCCTTCATGACGATACTCGGGAGCGGTATCAGTCTGAGGCTTGGATGCCGCCGCCGTTGTTGTTGACGTTGACGCAGGCGCCGCAGTTCCAAATATCATATCATTATCATTCATCCTTCATCTTTTTAACAGCGTCCTTAAACTGTCGTCCGCGGTCCTCGTAGCTCTTGAACAGGTCGAAGCTCGCACAGCATGGCGAAAGCAACACCGTCTCCCCTTCGCAGGCAATCTCCGCGCAAGTATCCACAGCCTCCTGCAAGGAATGAGTGTCGTAGATAGCCTCGACCTTGCCGGTGAAGAAGTCAAGCAGCTTGGAATTGTCTTTTCCCATGCAAACGATGGCGCGGACCTTTTCACGCACAAGCGGCTCGATTTCAGTGTAATCGTTGCCCTTGTCCTTACCGCCGAGAATGAGCACCACCCCTTTGGGCATACTCTCAAGCGCATACCAGCAAGAGTTGACGTTAGTAGCCTTGGAATCATTGATATNGCGCACCCCGTTGACCGTGGCGACATATTCAAGGCGGTGTTCTACGCNCTCGAAGTCCTCAAGAGAACGGCGGATGTNGTCTTNCTTAATATCGAGTAAACATGCCGAAAGTCCTGCCGCCATCGAATTGAACAGATTGTNAAGNCCTGAAAGGGAAAGGTCCTCACGAGGCATCGCCAACGAAGTGTGGGAAGTGTTGAGCACGAGTTCGCCGGCGTCGTCGACGAAGGCGTCGCATCCCGGCTCATAATGCTCGCTGAAAGGATAGAGGCGCGCCTCGGTCTTGATGCTCTGCAACTGAGCCTGAATCACCGGGTCGTCCTGCCAGAAGATAAATGCGTCCTCGGGAGTCTGGTTGCGGATGATGCGGAACTTGGCGTTGATATAATTCTGCATCTTGTATTCGTAACGGTCAAGATGATCGGGAGTGATGTTGAGCATCACGGCGATATTAGCCTTGAACTCATACATGTTTTCAAGCTGGAAGCTGCTCAATTCAATCACGTAGACTTCGTGATTGTCGCGAGCCACCTGAAGAGCGAGACTCTTTCCAACATTGCCGGCAAGCCCCACATTGATGCCCGCGTTTTTAAGAATGTGGTAGGTGAGCAGTGTGGTGGTAGTCTTGCCGTTGCTACCGGTGATGCACACCATCTTTGCGTCGGTGTAGCGCCCCGCAAACTCTATTTCGGAAATCACGGGAATGCCCTTTTCGAGCACTTTCTGCATGATAGGAGTGGTGGGAGCCACTCCGGGACTCTTTATTATTTCATCGGCGTTGAGGATGAGAGCCTCGGTGTGACCACCATCCTCAAACGGAATGTTTTCACGTTCAAGCTGTTCACGATATCCGGGAGAAATCGTTCCGAAATCCGACAAAAACACGTCAAAGCCTTTGTCCTTTGCCAGAATCGCCGCGCCAACACCGCTTTCGCCGCCGCCTAATATGACAATACGTTTCATATATATTATATCGTTATCTAATCTTTAATGTCACAAATGTTATAGCCGCCAACATGATTCCGATGATCCAGAAACGGGTTACTATTTTGGATTCGGGAATGCCATGCTTGGGAGAGTTCAACAAGACGAACCCCTCGGTAACGGCATCTTTCTGATAATGATGATGGAGCGGGGTCATTTTGAAAATGCGCCGTCCAACGCCATATTTTTTCTTTGTCGCCTTAAAGTAAGCCACCTGAATGATGACCGACAGGTCCTCAATGAAGAAGATGGCGCAAAGCACCGGCAGCAACAGCTCCTTGCGGATTAGAATCGCAAACACGGCAATAATGCCGCCAAGCGTCAGGCTGCCCGTATCGCCCATGAAAACCTGGGCGGGATAGGCATTGTACCACAGGAAGCCGATGAGAGCGCCGATAAACGCCGACATGTACACCACCAGCTCCTCGGAACCCGGAATGTACATTATATTAAGGTAGGAGGAGTAGATGAGGTTGCCTCCGAGATAAGCCATGATTGCCAGCGCCGTGCCTATAATCGCCGAGGTTCCGGTGGCAAGTCCGTCAAGCCCGTCGGTGAGATTTGCGCCATTGGATGTCGCCGTCACCACGAATATCACCACCAGAACAAAAAGTATCCATCCGCCGGTAGTGGCATACTTGCCCATCCACTGGGTGAGGTCGCTGTATTCAAAATTGTTGTTCTTCACAAACGGGATCGTGGTTTGAGGCATCTTTTCCTCCTCTCCGCTATACACCACCACCGTTTCATCAGGGTTGTTGGTGGGAATCTCTATGTTTTGCCTCATTACTATCGCCGGGCTGAAAAACATCGTGAGCCCCACGATGAGCCCGAGCCCCACCTGTCCCACAATCTTGAACTTGCCTTTGAGCCCCTCCTTGTCGTGACGAGCCACCTTAATGTAGTCGTCAAGAAAACCCAGCGTGCCGAGCCACACGGTTGACACGATCATCAACGCCATGTAGACGTTTGACAGATTGCCGACCAATATGCAGGGCACGAGAATCGACAGGATGATAATCACACCACCCATAGTGGGGGTACCGGTCTTTTTCATCTGCCCCTCCAGCCCGAGGTCGCGCACTATCTCGCCCACCTGCATCATCTGCAACCGTTCAATTATGCGCTTGCCAAACACGATGGCGATAAACAATGCGAGCACAAAAGCGACTCCCGAGCGGAAAGTGATGTAGTCCATCAATCTCGCTCCGGGCACATTCAATGATTCAAGATATTGAAACAGATAATATAACATGATTCTATTATATTCTTTTTATAGTTCAGCGGCGATTATCTCCTTTACCACTTCACGGTCATCAAAATGATGTTTCACTCCTTTTATTTCCTGATAATCCTCATGCCCCTTTCCGGCAACAAGGATCACGTCGCCGGCAGCGGCAAGCGCGGCAGCCGTGCGTATCGCTTCACGACGGTCCACGATGCTCAATGTTTTCTTCTTGCCCTCCACATCGAGCCCAGCCTCCATGTCGCGGAGAATTTCGGCGGGGTCTTCATCGCGCGGATTGTCGCTGGTCAGGATGAGCCGGTCGCTTCTCAGCACGGCTTCTTTTGCCATGATGGGGCGTTTTCCCTTGTCGCGGTTACCTCCGGCGCCAACCACGGTGATAATCGAGCCGCGGTTGCCGACAACCTCACGGATAGCCTGAAGCACGTTGACAACGGCATCGGGGGTGTGGGCGTAGTCGACGATGGCGGTATAGCCCTTGGGAGAATGGAACGCCTGGAAGCGTCCCGCCACCGGCACGAGACGGCTCATATTGACAAGAACCTGTTCCAAATCCCAGCCCAGAAGAATCGAAGCGCCATAGACGGCGGTGAGATTATAGGCATTGAACTTACCGGTGAAGAGCACTTCCACTTCACGTCCGTTAAATGTCATCGAAGTTCCGTCAAGGCGGCTTTCAACCACACGCCCCATGAAATCGGCACGAGTGCGCAGCGAGTAAGTGTAACGACGTGCCGAGGTGTTCTGAAGCATCACCTCTCCGCTCTTGTCGTCGATATTGGTCAGCGCGAAAGCCGATGAAGATAGTCCGTCGAAGAATGACTTCTTTGCGGCAAGATAAGCCTCGACGGTTTTATGATAGTCAAGGTGGTCACGGGTGAGATTGGAGAAGATGCCGCCGGCGAAATTAAGCCCGGCGATGCGATGCTGATGAGCTGCGTGCGAGCTGACCTCCATGGATGCGTAATCGCATCCTGCCTCAACCATGCGGCTCAGCAGAGCATTGATGGTAAGCGGGTCGGGGGTAGTCTGATTTGTAGGAATCGCCTCGTCCTCAATATAATTGCACACAGTGGAGAGGAGTCCGGCTTTATAGCCCATCAGGCGCGCCATCTCATAGATGAGCGTCGCCGTGGTAGTCTTGCCGTTGGTTCCGGTGACACCCACGAGTTTAAGTTTGCGCGAAGGATTGTCATACCATTCCGACGCGAGGTAGCCCAGCGCGATAGCCGAGTCAGGCACTTTTATATAAGTTATCGATGTTTCCAAGAACTCCGGAAATTCCTCACACACAATTGCGGCGACTCCGCTATATTGCAACAGCGGAATGAATGAATGCCCGTCGACATTCGTACCTCTGACGGCTACGAAAAGCGAGCCCTTGGTTACTTTTCGGGAGTCACTCACCACGTCGGTGATCGTTTTGTCTTCGCTTCCGATGATTTCTTCTACCATCAGCGCTGAAAGGAGTTTGGAAAGAGATTTCATATCTTCGGTTTTATTATTTTTTTACTATTGAGCCAATTGCAAAGTGATGCGGGTGCCCGGTAAGAATGCGGCTCCGGGAGAAATGGACTGAGCCACCACATAGCCCGACCCGTGAAATTTGACATCCACTCCGGCATTTTCCAATGTGTTGATCGCGTCGCGCAGACTGCATCCCACCACGTTGGGCATTCCCGCGCCTCGGTCCTTGGGAGCGAAATAGCGGTATCCCTTGAANTCAAGNCCCTGNCGGAGATGCTCCACCTTNCCTCCNGGCTGGCTGGCGTAAAGCGTNGGCTTTGTCACCTTGGGCTCCTCGGGGCGATAGTCGGAACTGTTGTTAAGCATTCCGCGTGAATACATCTTCAGGGCGATATTCTTGAGGACAGTGCCGCTCGTGCTTGCGGCTCCAAACGCATTCTGAGTGGGGCGACAAGTCAACACCACGCAAGAGTAGAGCGGTTTCTCGGCAGGGAAGAATCCGCAGAAAGCAAGACGCTTCTTGCCGGTGTTGTAGGCGCCATTCTCGATGATATAGCAGGTTCCGGTTTTTCCGGCGATTCTCACTCGGTCGTTACGCAACATTTTTCCGGTTCCGTGTTCGCCCCACACCACCTGAGTGAGCATGTCGCGCATGAGCTGAGCCGTTCTCGGCGAGCACGCCTTTCCGGTCCCCATATAGGTGATGGGGAGTACCGAGTCGATATTCTCCGAGCGCAGGCGATCGACAAGGCGGGGCTTGACATAGACCCCGTCGTTGGCGATGGCGTTGTAGATGGAGAGAGTGTAGAGCGGCGGAATCTCAGTAGTGTAGCCGTAGCACATTCTCGACAAGGCTATGCGACCTCCGCGATTATTGGCAACGCTGTCAATGCGCGGCGGACGCTCGCCGGCGATACCGGTGTTCATCGGCGATAGGAAACCAAGATCTTTAAGGCGGGTGTAGAACGCGCCGGGATTCTCTCCGTAACGCGACGTGATGATTTTAGCCATGCCTATATTGGACGAGCGTTCGATCACCTCCTTCACCGGCATTGATGGAGCGGAATGTGAGTCGGTGATGGGTCGGCCGCCGGCATAGGCGAAAGCATGCCCGGTGGTGATGACATCATCGACATTCTTCACAATCCCGTCCTCCAGAGCAATCATCATGGAGAGCGTTTTCACAACCGAGCCGGGTTCATAGCCGAGCACTGCGCGGTTCATGCCTTCGATATACTCGCCCGTGGATTTATTGCGTTCAAGATTGGAAATAGCCTTTATGTTTCCGGTAGAAACCTCCATCAGCACGGCAACTCCCCATTCGGCGCCACACATGGTCAAGACGTTGTTCAGCTCGTTTTCCACGATGTCCTGCATGTCGATATCGATAGTGGTGTGGATATCATAGCCGGGCACCGGGGGGACATCGGTCCAATTGACGATATCCTTGGTCAACGGAACTTTCTTGGCAATGCCGGGCTTGCCGTATAGAAGCGAGTCGAGGGCTCGTTCAAGCCCTGATATTCCGTGGGTCTCCCCGGTCACTGAGTCGATGCCAACGCCGCCCACGCTTCGCGCCGCCATAGCCCCGTAGGGTTTTACGCGACGATTCACGCGTTCCTTGGTCAAACCGTTTTTATTGGGATTTTTAATATTGAAAAACGGGAATGTGCGAAGCAGCAGCCAGTCGGAATAGGATATGTTGGAAAGTATCTTATAGGCGCGCGGTCTTTTATCTCTCGGCTTGTCGAGCGGTTTTTTCAAGCGCTCCTTCCATTCCTGACGTGTTCTNACNGGGAAGTGCANAGCAAGCGAATCGGCGAGCGAGTCAAGGGCGAGAAGATAGCGTCCTTCGAGAAAGCGCTCGCTGCGGTAGTCGATTCTCACATGGTAGAAGCTGAGATTTGTGGCAAGAATCTGCCCGTTGTTGGACAATATGTTGCCGCGTTCGGGCGCGATTTCCACCACGCGCGAAAGTTCGGACATTGCTTTTTCATTCCATTTGCTTGCCGACAAAACAGTGTTGTCAAACGACTGGTAGGCTATTATCCCGGCGAAAATGAGAATAAACCCTATCACCAGAATGTATCGGAGCAAGATATGTGTGCGGTTTTCCTTTTTCATCGTCGATTAGTTTTTTGACAGTTTAAACGGGGGCTGATCCTGAATTTTCAAATGCAGGTGCATGGTGTCGACCAGCTCCTGCATCGACGACTCGCGGATGCGGCTCATGTAGGTGCTGCGCTCTCTCACCCGCTCGGTCTCCAGCACTTCAAGCTGCTGTTCGAGACGGCGAATCTCCTCCATGCGGGTAAGGCACTGGTAACGGTTGGTAATATAAGCCATCACCATCAACATTCCTAAAGCGACAGCCTTCCAATGGCGCGAAAAGAAGTCGACCGACAGGAATTTTCCGTAGAAGATTCTTGCCAGCACATTCTCTTTTTTCTTTTTCTGCTTAATCTGAGCCATCGGTTTATAAAATCACAATTTTTCAGCTATTCTCAATTTAGCGCTTCTCGAACGCGGATTACGCTCCACTTCCTCCTCGTCGGCTACTATAGGCTTGCTCGTGAGCAACTTGAACGGCGACATGTTTCTGCCATAGAAATCGCGAGCATCCTTGCCCTCAAGATTGCCGGCGCGCATGAAGTTCTTGACCAGGCGGTCTTCGAGCGAGTGGTAGGTTATTATAGCAAGTCTGCCGCCCGGCTTGAGCGCCTCGAGCGACTGAATGAGAAAGTCTCGGAGAGCGTCGATTTCGTTATTTACCACGATTCTCAACGCCTGAAACACCTGGGCAAGCTCCTTTTTCTCCTTTTTCGGATTTATCAGGGGCGACACTGCCGCAAGGAGCGCCTCGGTAGTTTCTATCGGAGCCTTCGCGCGGGCTTTCACCAACGCCGCCGCAAATTTGCGGGCGTTTTTCAATTCGCCATAAAGATAAAACATGTCAGCGAGCTCCTCCTCGGTCGAATTGTTCACCACCCATGCCGCCGAGCGCGAGGCATTGCGGTTCATTCTCATGTCAAGCGGACCGTCGGCACGGAACGAAAAACCGCGCAGCGCGTCATCGAAATGATGGAACGACACCCCGAGATCGGCAAGAATACCGTCGACTGAATCAACCCCGTAATAACGCAAAAAATTCCGCATGAAGCGAAAGTTGCCGTATACAAATGTAAACCGAGAGTCATCGATGGCGTTGGCGCGGGCATCAATATCCTGGTCAAATCCGTAAAGGCGCCCCCGCTCGCCAAGTTCAGCAACGATGGCGCGGGAATGCCCTCCGCCGCCGAAAGTAGCGTCGACATAGCAACCATCAGGCTTTATATCAAGACCTTGAATAGACTGTGCAAGCAATGCCGGAATGTGATATACCTCTTGATTCATTTATATAGGACTGTGCATGGATTTAATTGGTTGTAAAGTTAGCGAATTTTACAAATTTACATACATAAATTTCAAAAAATATTTCAGCAATTTATCAACATTTTCCCCCGCGGCGCATACACCGCAATCCTCCTGCCGCAATTTTCAACTTAATTGCCACTAAATGCGGTCAAATCACAACCCCCAACGGCTCCCGCAAAATAAAAAAAGCATCCCGCCAAAATAGCGGGATGCGACATATTCATTGAATTTACAATTGCAAACTCACTCCCCTGCCAACAGGATTTCGGCAAGTTTTTTCACCCCTTCTGAAGCCCCCATTTTGAGCACGGTGACCCCTGCGGGAACCGCCGCAGGATTAGGGTCGATATAATAGACAGGAACGCCGCGACGAACGTAGTGAAGCAATCCCGCNGCAGGATAGACATTCAGCGATGTNCCGATAACAACAAATATATCAGCCTGTTGCACAAGCTCTATCGCCGGTTCGATATTAGGAACCGCCTCTTGGAAAAACACGATGTGGGGACGAACTCGATGCCCGTCGATCACTGTCGCCGGCGTTGTTTCCAGAGCCTCGGGAGTAAGGCTATAGACCTTGGTCTCGTCGTCGATAGCCCTCACTTTCATCAGCTCGCCATGAAGATGGAGCACATTGCTGCTCCCGGCTCGCTCGTGAAGGTCGTCGACATTCTGGGTAATGATGTAGGTGTCAAAATGTTTTTCAAGCGCCACAAGCCCGGCATGACCCTCGTTGGGCATGGCTTTAAGCAGATCACGCCTGCGCGCGTTATAGAATTGATGCACCAGCTCGGGATTGCGGGCAAACCCGTCGGCGCTCGCCACGTCCATCACCGGATACTGTTCCCAAAGTCCTCCGCTGTCGCGGAAAGTCGAGATTCCGCTCTCGGCGCTCATGCCGGCGCCGGTAGATATAACCAGTTTCTTCTTCATTATATTTCCTGTTTTTTTGACCGTAAATATAACAAATTTCCACCTACATTTTCAATGCGGCAGCGACTATTTCTTTTTATAAAGCAGAAACGACGGATTGATTCTCATATAAATTCCAGCAGCGAAACTCACACCGCCCTTCATGCGCTCTTTCACGCCGTCGCTATCGGTGGCGTCACATGCCAAGCGGTCATAGATGTCGACATTGACACCGAGTGAGAATCCGCGGGCGAACTCCTTAGCGTAATCGAAACCTACGTAGATCGTCGAGGGCTTGTCATAAGTCATTCCGGGATATTTGGTCGACACGCAACCAAACAACGGATAGCCAAACATCGATATGAACCGGTCGCCATAGAAATAGCCCAATTTAAAACGCGCGTAAAGCGTTTCAAGACTGCAATGGGCATANAGNGCGCTGCCGCTGTTAAAGCTCCACAATTCACCCGCCTGCTGATANTAGCCGAGATAATCCACCTCGGCGGTAAGGCGCTTCACGTGACGGCGATCAAGATTCAAAGAAGCGCCCAATCCCACAGCGCCGTTCATAAGGGTCTGCACGGAGCCG
>WFLX010212634.1_pt1 | contig 21296 bp, 13 predicted proteins | sample 4967041 | NCBI WGS metagenome assembly WFLX01 (sample SAMN12857096, study PRJNA449069) | gut metagenome | isolation source: stool from male and female vole | host: Microtus ochrogaster | place: USA:Florida | collected 2017
TGGGAATCAGAATCAATTTATCCTTTACCTTTTCGTTTACCTTTGCAAGACGATTGACATAGTCGCACACGGAATCCTCATTGTCCGCAGAACAGGGTCCGATGATAACCAAAAATTTATTGCTTTTGCCGGTGATGACTTCGCTTATTTCAGCATCACGAGCTTCCTTGATCTTTGCTAACTGTGGGGGAAGAGGATATTCTTCTTTGATCTCTGCCGGAGTAGGCAGCTTTTTAATGAATTCAAAACTCATTGTATTCACCATGCCCGTAGGGGCAATTCCTTTCTGTATAAATCGTTATCATTATAGTATAACTTCATAAATCATGCAAGGGAATTTAGCGATTTAAAGTGATAAATACTGGTGAGTGCAAATAGATACAGCAGAGTTAAAAACTTTTGGAAAATATGGTAAATATAACAAAAAAGTATGTGATATTAGTGTAAAATGACATAAATATACAATAAGCATATATTTTCAATGTGCAAAATAACAAATGTAAACGATTACATATTAATGTTAATTAGACGAAATGCATAAAATAGCAATAAATGAGCAGAACGAAGCAATAAATGATTAGAACTAAAGGTTTGGGCTGATATACTTAAAGATATACGATGACTTAATTTATATAAATAAACTAAGATACATCGGAGTTGCATAGTAAACTATTAGAGGAGCGGGCGTTTAAAAGCGCAAGGCAAAGGAAGGAGAAGGAGAAGGATAGGAGAGGAAAGAGCAGAAGAATTTAGCAATCAATATTTTATCTTAGGGAGGAAAAAGCAAAATGAAGTATGGAAAATGGAAGAAAAGAGCATCCGTACTGATTGCTGCGGCGATGACGGTAAATGGTCTGCCCGTTTCGGCATTAACTGCTGTCGCTGCGGAAGCACCTGATTCGGTGACTGCCATGTTTGGCACGCCGTTTGTTGACGGTGAGATGGACGAGGTGTGGAATAAGGCTCCTGCATACGCCTTAGAACAGCCGAGTGTCAGAGAGGATGCACAGGCGACCGTGAGACTTTTATGGGATGACAATGCATTGTATGTATATGCCGAGGTGTTGGATGATAATCTCAGCAATGCTTCCGGTAATGCTTACGAGCACGATTCCGTAGAGGTATTTTTGGACGAGCTGTATGATCGGGCGACCACTTATAAGGATGACGATGTGCATTATCGTGTAGACTTCACTAATGACAGGAGTGCTGACAATGGCGACAGCGGACGTTGGTACACGGCTACAAAGACCTTTGAGCGCCCGGTGTCCGTGGAAGAGACAGAGGTTATGGAGCTTGCGAATACGGTATCCGGAGATACGGTGTCCGGAAACACTGGGTCTGAGGAGGAAGAGCCTGCAACGGAAAAGGGGTATATAGTGGAAGCCTGTCTGCGCTTTGACCAAATTACTCCTGCAAACGGCATGGAGCTTGGGTTTGATGCACAGGTTAATGCGGCTACAGGCGCAAGCCGTCAGGGTACAATCAATCTGTTTGATAAAGAGGGGAATGCATATCAGAATCCCAGCCTGTTGGGCAAACTGGTATTGAACGGTAAAAATGCCGGCGATCAGTCAGGCGCATTTCCTTATAGCTTAATGAGCTATCTTGAGGACGCTAAGAAGATTAACCTCAGTGTTTATACTGAGGAGAGTGCAGCAGTTTTACAGGCAGCGATAGCAAGTGCAGAGGCATTGCTGAACGGTGGAAGCTATACTCAGGAACAGCTTGACGAAGCTTATGATGCTATTAAGAAAGCTATCAACGGACTGGATGACGGAAGCGGTTTCCAGAGTCCTTATGATATGGTGGCAGATTCCACGATTCCGGATATTTTCACCATGAAGGACGGTACTAAAGTGACAGCCGATAACTGGGATCAGCGTGCGGAAGAAATCATGCAGCTGTATGAGTATTATATGTACGGTGCAAAGCCTGATACCGAGGATGAGGTTGTGACCTACGAATTAGGGCAGATGAGCGAAAAATCACAGTCGGTAACCATGCCGGACGGTTCTAAAGAGGACATTACCGTAAGACAGGGCAACATGAAAATCAATATCAGTTATAAAGGAAGAGAAGCTTCCTTTAATACTATTGTGACCTTGCCTACCGTAGAAGCTCCTGATGAAAATGGTTATCCGGTATTTACGGAAATCGCAATGAGTTTGTGGGGAGGCGTGTCAGCTTCTAACAATGCGTACTATGCGGCAAGCAGAGGTTATGCGGCAATCACCTATGATTATTTGGCAATCACTTCTGATGACAGTAAGAGAGAAGGTACCTTCTATACCATACACCCTTACGGAGACAGTTGGGAAGAGCAGAGCGGTAAGCTGGTTGCATGGGGCTGGGGTGCCAGCAAGATTCTGGATGCCTTGTATGGTGGCGCAGCAGCTGAGCTGAACATCAATACGGACAACAATATCCTGTCAGGTGTATCCCGTCTGGGCAAGACTACTGCTGTAGCGGGCGCATATGACGACCGTATTAAGGTGGTAGCACCATCCTGTTCCGGTTATGGCGGACATGCTATGTACCGCTATAGGACAGAAGGTAATTATTATGACCTGTCTGAGCTTGGCGGCAGCAGCAACTGGTACAATACCGGTAACGAGACCTTGGGTTCTCTGCAGGCTGACGGTGAGAGAGGCTGGTTCAACGATAACTTTATGAAGTTTGACGATGTGAACAAATTCCCTCTTGACCAGCACTATCTGGCTTCTCTGGTAGCGGATCCTGATAGGTATTTGTTTATGATCACGGGCGTTATTTCCGAGAACTGGAATGGCGCTGAGAGCCAGACATTGACTTATGCCGCAGCTAAGCAGGTATTTGATATGCTGGGCGCCGGTGATAATATCAGTATCTGTACACACTTAGACGGTCACTCTGTGGAAGTTTCGGATATGCAGTATCTGTTGGATTACTGTGATGTCAAGCTTTACAATAAGTCCACAGACGATATTGACAGTGATTTGCGTGAACTGAAGACTAACGTATTTTTAAATGAAGCAAACTATAAGGAAGACGTATTCGGACCTTATATTGAGACAAAGAATGAAGTTGGCAGCGTAAACGTAGAGAGAACCACTGACATGGTTACTGTTGTCAGGGCAGGAGCAAGTGTTGAAGAAATCAAAGAACAGCTTCCTACCGCTATCCTGTATTTGGATAACGGCTTGAGACATTTGAATGTAGCCGTTGATTGGGATCTCAGTGCATATGATCCTGAAAGCAGAAGCGCACAGGAATTGACGCTTACCGGTACGGCTGTTTTGCCGGAGGGTGTTACCAATCCGAAGAACTTGTCTCTGGCTGCAACTACAAAGCTGGTTGTCAATGTATATTCTGTAGAGTATGGTTCTGCCATTGCAGATGCAACCGTAGAGGAAGCATGGGATAATGCATTAAGCGTGAGGGCTGGCAACCTGCTTGACGGTCCTTCTGAATCCGGCGGAACCGCTGATATCAAGGTGATGTGGGATGAAGCTTATCTGTACCTGTTGGCAGATGTATCCGATTCTGATGTTTACATTAAGGAAGGTGCAAATGAAAATCAGGACAGCATTGCCGTTACTATTGCTCAGAGCATTGATTCCGGCAAGAGTGTAAAGAACTATGTATTTACGGCAGGCGGTGAGGCACTGTTACACACTATCAGCTTTAGTACATGGAGTGGTCTGCAGAATACCTATGCAAAAGCACCGGGTGCTTTTGCAACAGGAAAGATAAATAAAACTACCAGTTGGTGGAGCACTACAGTCACAGGCTGGACGGTGGAAGCATGTATTTCTTGGGAAGAGCTTGGTATGACTCCTGAGGAGGGAGCAAATATTGCAATTGAAGCAATTGTCAACAACTGCAGTTCTTCAACCGTTGACGGTGAAGAGACCGTACAACTGGATAACAGACACGCGATTTCTCTTATTTCTTATCCGGAGAATATAGAAGAGGGGCGCACATTCTGGGGTAATACCGTTCAGTATAATGGAGGTCTTTACGCAAAAGATTTGACCACATTTACATTAGGTTCTAAGGGTGATGTTACTACCGTTGCGGAGGATATCGGCAGATATGACTTGGTTAAGTATGTAGATGCGTTTAAGGAGACTTATGTGGATCCTTATCCCATTAAGGCCTCTTTCAATGAGTTGAAGCTGACCGAGGCTAGAGCTTATGCTTTGAGCGATGAAGCTACCAAGGAAGGTATTGCAGAAAAGAAGGCTGAATTGGAGGCTATGGCTGAGCAGATTTTGGCAGATAACTGCGGTGGCAAGTTGATGACAAAGTATGGCACGCCTGTAGTTGACGGTCTTGCTGACGATGAACTTTGGGACAGCGCTTACGCATACTATACCGCTAAGGACAGCAAGGGGCAGTATGCAGAGGTTAAGACCTTGTGGGATGAGGAAGCATTGTACGCTTTGATAAAGGTATACGATCCTACCTACGATGTAACAGGTTCCGATGCCCATACCAAGGATTCAGTAGAATTTTTCTTGCTGGAGTCCGCAGATGCAGCAAATAATTCCTTTGGTAAGAACGGCGGACAGTGGAGAATCAATCGTGCAAATCAGACAACCGTAACCTTCGGATCTAACGAAGCTTTCTATGCGAAGCTGACGGAAATGGAGGATGGCGCAGGCTACATCATTGAGGCACGTTTGGATTTTGCAGATTCTATCCCGGTAGCAAAAGATTTTGTTATGAACTTTGATGTGGCTGTAAACCTGTGTGAAAACGGTAATCGTACTTCGGCTATTGCTTGGACTTCTACCGATTGCTACAGCAATCCGAGAACCGCAGGAGAGATTATCTTTTTAGAGGATGCAGCAGAAGGTACTTCTCAGGTTGAGAACGGCTATAATCCATATGCGTTAATCAAGGTATTGGATAAGGCGCTGGTTATGGACGTAAATGATTATGATGCAGCAAGCTTTAATGCTAATTATGATAAGACTCTGTTGCAGAGATATTATGACGAAGCAATGGCTGGCGGTTTAACAGAGGCTCAGATTGCAGAATACTATGACGATGTCATTGCAATGATGTCTAAGATTACTTATGACGGTGTTCATAAGTCTGCACTTGGCTTCGAGGCAGATCACAACCTGCCGGATCCTTTTACCTTTGAGGATGGCAGTGCGGTTCAGAATAATGATGACTGGGCTTTGAGACATGATGAAATTCAAGATTTGTATGAGTTCTATATGTATGGTAAACTGCCTAAGGCAGAGAAGACCGGTTTGACTAAGAGCTTCTCCGCAAATGAAGCAGGCGATACTTATACCATAACTACCAGCAGAGAAATCGACGGTAACACGGTAGAGGGAAGCTTTAGCTTCAAGGTATATCTGCCTGAAGGTACGCCTCGTGACGAAAAGGGCTGGCCTTACATTATCAACTATGGCGGAAACATTTCCGGTGCGCAGGATGCGGGCTATGCGGTAATTGATTACAGCAGCAATGGTAATGTAGCTTCAAATAACAGCTATTATCAGGGTCTCTTCTATACAATGTATCCTGAATGCCGTGGTGATGAGTATGCAACCGGTGTTGGTCCTTTGGCAGCTAGAGCATGGGGAGCAGGTTTGATTATTGACTGTATTGAAGCAGGAATCGGACAACTTGATCAGTTGAATCCTGCGAACAGTGCAGTGACCGGCTTTAGCTACTTAGGAAAGACAGCTTTAGTGACTGGCGTATTGGAGGAGCGTATCGCAGTGACGAATCCTGCCCACTCCGGTATCGGCGGAGCAGCAATGCTTCGTTACTCTTCACAGGGTAAGGTATACACTGAGGACGAGTATGGTTTTAACCAGTTGGTTGACAAGACCGAGCCTATCGGTCAGGTACAGGGTCAGGGTATGGCTTGGGTTAAGACAATTTTCGCCGACTTTGTGGGAGCTGACAGCACACCTTTTGATACTCATTTGTTGCTGTCGCTGGTAGCGCCCAGAGGTCTTTATGTTTCTTCAGGCTACAAGGATAACGGTACAGACCCTGAGGGTATGTATGCTTCTTATATCAATGCAAAGGAAGTGTATGAGTTCTTAGGTGCAGAAGGCAGTATCGCGTATGGTAATTTCCCTACCGCCCATCAGACCAGTACTGCAGAATGGCAGTCTCTGTTTGCATTCTGTGATTACTACTTCTACAATGATGCATTGGATGAGGATTTCTATGCGACAGTATATGATAATTCTCCTGACAAGGCAGAGTATGTACAGATTCAGGCACCGAGCAACGAGACAGTTCTTCCCGCTGATTACAGCGAGGCTGTAGAAGCGCTTGATAAGCTTGGTAATGTATCTATGGAGAACAAGATAGAAGCTGTTGATGTAGTGCTTGACAAGATGAATGCCTCCACAATGAACAGCAGTGATATTCAGGAGTTAGAGGAGAAGATATCCGATGTTCTGGGTAAAAAGTTGGTGATTGACATAGCTAGCGGAGCTCCTGCCGTTGAGTCCGTGACAGGCGCATTGTTGAGTGTTGCTGCGGGAGAAGAGGCTGTTATCAAGGTAACTGCGGTTACAGCGCCTACAATTCCTGAAGGCTATAAGAATGCTAAGGCATTTGACATTAAGCTTTATGTAGGTTCTACACAGAAGCAGTTGGTTGTACCGGTTAAGGTTAAAATGCCGATACCTGCCGGCGTGGATGCAAAAGACATTAAGTTACTGCACTATGCGGATGGAAGTACGACACCTGAAATAGTAGATATGACGGTAGACGGAACAAATGTTGAATTTACGGCCGATAGCTTTAGCACCTATGTGTTCGTAAATGTCGATACTGGCAGCAAGGACCCTGTAAAAGATCCCGAGAAGGATCCTGTAAAAGATCCCGAGAAAGATCCTGTAAAAGACCCTGTAAAGGATCCTGTTGACAATACCGATAACAACGATTCAGGTTCTGACAACAGCGCACCTGCAAGTCCTGCGGTTGAGAAGGTTCCGGTTTTGATTGAGTACATTGTAGTCAAAGGCGATACCTTAAGCCGTATTGCAGCAAGAAATCATATGTCACTTTCTGCACTGTTGGCTTTGAATCCTCAAATTAAGAATCCGAACAGGATTTATCCTGGACAGAGAATTATTTTGGGACAAACCACTGCAGTTGTTACAGATTCAGCGGCTGCTGCAATGAAAGATGCGGTATATTATACCGTAGTAAGAGGAGATAGCCTCTTCAAGATCGCACGCAAGAACGGTTTGACATTGAATCAGCTGGTTGCAATGAACGTAGAAATTGCAAAGCAGAAATATATTTATGCCGGACAGCGAGTACGTGTGCGTTAAACTAATTTGAATATGACCTGAAGATAAGAGCTGTCTGACTTTCGTAATTGGAAGTCAGGCAGCTTTTTATCATCAGAAAGTACGAAAAACTTTCTTTTTGTATAAAAGTTATTGACAATTCGGTAAGCTGGGGCTATACTAAATATAGAATTCAAGATGATTACTAGAATGAGAGTGGACGCGTGCCACTCTTTCTTGTTTGTACTGATACTATATGCAGGTGAAATCTACGAGAATATGGAGGAAATAAATGTCTAAAAGAGAAGCTTACGAGACTAGGACTGAGGCGCTGCTTCTGCCCATTGCCGAGGTAAACGGTGTTGAGATTTATGATGTGGAATATGTGAAGGAAGGCAGTGATTATTATCTACGCGCCTACATTGACAAGAAAGAGGGTGTCAGCATTATTGACTGTGAGAATGTAAGCCGTGCTCTTTCAGATGCTTTGGATAAAGAAGATTTTATTCCTGAAGCTTATATTTTGGAGGTCAGCAGCCCGGGTCTTGGAAGAACACTGAAGAAGGATAAGCATTTGCAGAAGAGTTTAGGTATGGAGGTTGAAATCAAGCTTTTTAAACCCATAGACAAATGTAAGGAATTTTCAGGTGTTTTAGACAGTTTTGATAACGAAAGCATTACTATCAAAGAAGAAGATATCCCCAGAACATTTAAGAGGGCAGACGTGGCATTGATAAGATTGGCATTAGATTTTTAAGGATAACGATAGGGCGGAAAGCCGGAATGGAGGAAAAGATGAATAAGGAATTGATGGAAGCACTGGATATACTGGAAAAGGAGAAGGAAATCAGCAAAGAAACGCTGTTTGAAGCGATTGAAAATTCTTTGATGACAGCATGCAAGAACCATTTTGGTAAAGCTGACAATGTTAAGGTAGAGATTAATCGCGAGACCTGTGACTTTTTGGTATATGCAGAGAAGGAGGTTGTTGCCACAGCTGACGATGTGGAGGACGATTGCCTGCAGATTGCGTTGGAGGATGCGAGGGAGTTGTCCAAAAAGGTACAGGTAGGAGATGTACTAAATGTAGAAATCAAGTCTAAGGAATTTGGCCGTATTGCTACACAGAACGCTAAGAATGTTATTCTGCAGAAGATTCGGGAAGAAGAGAGAAGCGTTATTTATAATCAATATTATGAGAAGGAAAAGGATGTAGTAACCGGTGTAGTACAACGCTATATCGGAAAAAATATCAGTATTAATCTGGGAAAGGCAGATGCTATGTTGAGCGAAAGCGAGCAGGTAAAGGGTGAGGTGTTCAGACCAACCGAGCGTATTAAGGTGTATATCCTTGAAGTCAAGAGCACGCCGAAGGGCCCCAGAATCAATGTGAGCCGTACACATCCCGAATTGGTAAAGAGACTGTTTGAGTCCGAGGTTATGGAGATAAAGGACGGTACTGTAGAGATTAAGAGTATTGCAAGAGAANNAGGAAGCCGTACCAAGATTGCTGTTTGGAGCAATAACCCAAATGTGGATGCCGTAGGAGCCTGTGTAGGTATGAACGGCGCAAGAGTAAACGCTATTGTGGAGGAGCTTCGCGGTGAGAAGATAGATATTGTAAATTGGGATGAAAACCCCGGCAATCTGATTCAGAATGCGTTATCCCCTGCAAAAATAGTAGCGGTTTTCGCAGATCCCGATGAAAAGACGGCAAAGGTTGTGGTGCCTGATTATCAGCTGTCTTTGGCAATAGGTAAGGAAGGACAGAATGCAAGGCTTGCCGCAAGGCTTACAGGATACAAAATCGACATTAAATCCGAGACGCAGGCTAAGGACGCCCCCGGCTTTCGATATGAGGATTATATGGATGACGATTACGAGGATGAGGAATACGAGGAAGAGTAAATCAGTAAGGAGTAAGATTGTCTATGGCGAAAAAGATTCCTTTAAGACAGTGTGTGGGCTGTGGTGAGATGAAGGGCAAGAAGGAAATGCTGCGAGTCCTGAAAACTGCGGAAGGCGATATTTGTTTGGATATAACAGGCAAGAAGAACGGAAGAGGCGCATATGTTTGTAAGAGCAAGGGATGCTTACAGGCAGCTCATAAAAATAAGGGGTTGGAGCGCTCCTTCAAAATGAGTATTCCAAAAGAGGTATATGCTACCTTAGAAAGGGAGTTTGAGAAGCTTGAAGCAAAGTAAGGTATTGTCACTTTTAGGTTTGGCGATGAGAGGACATAATCTGGTGAGCGGTGAGCTACAGACTGTGGATGCCGTAAAAAGCGGAACCGCATGTTTGGTAATCATAGCGCAGGATGCCTCAGCCAATACAAAAAAATTGTTTAATAATAAATGTTCTTATTATGAAATTCCGGTACATGAATATGGAACAAAGGAAGATTTGGGTCGGGCAATCGGAAAGGACCTGCGGTCTTCTCTGGGTGTGTGTGACGCAGGATTAGCAGATGCGATCATTAAGCAACTGGAAATCAAGTAGAATGCCGCAGGTGGCAGAAAAGGAGGAAAGCATGGCGAAAATAAAGGTACATGAACTTGCAAAAGAGTTAGGTATGCAAAGTAAAGATATATTAAGTTTTTTACAGGAAAAAGGTATAGAGGCAAAGGCGGCGCAAAGCTCTGTAGACGAGGAGGCAGCTTCGCTGGCACGAGGGGCATTTGGCAGTGCGAAGGCTCCGTTCAAGGAGAAGGAACCTCAAAAGGAAATTGTTAAGCCGGAAGCTTCTAAGACAGAGAACTCTAAAACAGAGGGTGTCAAGGAAGATGCGCCTAAGAAGAAAAAGAAGATTATTTTTGTAAGCAATCCGCAGAATTCCAAGATGTCGGGGCAACGCACTGACCGTGGACAGAATCAGAGCAGAGGCGGAATCGGAAATGGAAGACCGCAGGGTGGCTATAATAACAGAGTGCAGGCACAGGCGCCGGTTCGCCCTATTAAGCCGTTGACACCCCCATCTCCTACACCCAGTGTACAAATGGTTCCCAATAATCAGAATCAGCAGCCGAAGAAATCCGTAAAAGAGGAAGCTGTCGTACAGAAGGCGGAAGTGAAATTACAGGTGGAGAGGTCTCAAAATGACAAGGTCCAAAGTGACAAGAATCAAAATGACAGACCTCAAAATGACAAGAATCAAAATGACAGGCCTCAAAATGACAAGAATCAAAATGACAGACCTCAAAATGACAGGCCTCAAAATGACAAATTTCAAAGTAACAGACCTCAAAATGACAAGGTTCATGCCGACAAGGCACAGACAGACAGAACTGTCCGTGAGCATCGCAGTCAGGAGAATAATCGTACAGTCGGCGGCAGAGCTCAGGGTGAGCGCACAGGAAACCGTTCTGAACGTGGACAGAATCAAAACAGGGATAATAGAGATAATAGGAGCAATAGAGAAAATAGAGATAATAGAGAAAATAGGGATAATAGAGATAGTAGGGGCGGCATGGGAAGCGGCAGGTCTCAGGGAGACAGACAGGGCGGCTTTAACAAATCGACGCGTTCCGGTAATTATGGCGGCAGAGACGGACATGATGGCAGACCCGGCAGCCGTGACGGCAGACCCGGCGGACAGGGAGCAGGTTTCCGCGACCGTGATAATAAACAACAGTCAAAGAGCTTTACAGGAGAGGCTCCTGCTAAGGATATGGAGAAGAAGCGCGAGGAAGATAAGAGGCGCTTAAGTCAGGAGAAGGATAAGCGCTCCAAAAAGGATTTGATTTACGAAGAGGATGAGGCATTAAAGAACAAGCCCGGCAGATTCATTAAGCCCGAAAAGAAAAAAGGTGAGGCTGTGGAAGAGGTTATCAAGGTGATTACTCTTCCCGAGATGATTACCATTAAGGATTTGGCAGAGAAGATGAAGCTGCAGCCTTCCGTTATTGTTAAGAAGCTGTTTTTAGAGGGTAAGATTGTAACCGTCAATCAGGAGATTTCTTATGAGGATGCAGAAAATATTGCTATGGAGTATGATATTTTGTGCGAGAAGGAGGTTAAGGTTGACGTTATTGAGGAATTGTTAAAAGAGGATGAGGAAGCAGAAGATAATCTGGTGGAGAGACCTCCCGTTATCTGTGTTATGGGTCATGTTGACCATGGAAAAACCTCCCTTTTGGACGCTATTCGTAAGACAAATGTCACGGATAAGGAGGCGGGGGGTATCACCCAGCACATTGGTGCGTATACTGTAAATGTTGGCGACAGGAAGATAACTTTCTTGGATACTCCCGGTCACGAGGCGTTTACTGCTATGCGTATGCGAGGGGCAAATGCTACTGATATTGCCATTTTAGTGGTTGCAGCAGATGACGGTGTTATGCCCCAGACTATCGAGGCTATCAATCATGCAAAGGCAGCAGGTATTGAAATCATTGTTGCCGTGAATAAAATTGATAAGCCCTCTGCAAATATTGACCGTGTAAAGCAGGAGCTGTCCGAATATGAGCTGATTCCCGAGGATTGGGGAGGAAGCACTGTGTTTGCGCCTGTTTCTGCTAAGAGCGGGGAGGGTATTGAGCAGCTTTTGGAGATGATTCTTCTGACTGCCGATATTTTGGAGCTGAAGGCAAATCCCGAGAGACGNGCAAGGGGTCTTGTTATNGAGGCTGAGCTTGACAAGGGGCGAGGTCCTGTGGCAACTGTATTGGTACAGAAGGGTATGTTGCATGTGGGTGATTTTGTATCCGCGGGCGCCTGTCATGGCAAGGTGAGAGCTATGGTGGATGACAAGGGCAGGAGAGTAAAGGAGGCAGGTCCTTCTACTCCCGTAGAAATTTTAGGTCTGTCCGATGTTCCTACCGCCGGAGAGGTATTCATTGCCCACGAGAACGATAAGACGGCAAAGAGCTTTGCTGAGACCTATATGGCACAGAATAAGGAGAAAATGCTGGAGGATACTAAGACTAGAATGTCTCTTGACGACTTGTTCTCTCAGATTAAAGAAGGTAATTNGNAGGAACTGAACCTTNTTGTAANNGCGGATGTTCAGGGTAGNGTNNAGGCTGTTAAACAGTNACTGATGAAGCTTTCCANTGAGGAAGTTGTGGTAAAATGTATCCACGGTGGCGTCGGAGCTATTAATGAATCCGATGTTACGTTGGCAAGCGCTTCCAATGCAATTATTATCGGCTTTAACGTGAGACCGGACGCTACGGCAAAAGCAACAGCTGAGCGTGAAGGTGTGGACGTAAGATTGTACAAGGTGATTTATCAGGCGATTGAGGATATTGAGGCTGCCATGAAGGGTATGTTGGATCCGGTGTTTGAGGAAAAGGTTATCGGTCATGCAGAGGTTCGTCAGATATTCAAGGCGTCCGCAATCGGAAATATCGCAGGCTCATATGTGCTTGACGGTGTGTTCCAGAGAGGCTGTAAGATTCGTATCAGTCGTGAGGGTAAGCAGATATTTGAGGGTGAGCTTGCTTCCCTTAAGAGATTTAAGGATGATGTGAAAGAGGTAAAGGCAGGCTTTGAGTGTGGTCTTGTATTTGAAGGCTTTGACCAGATGCAGGAGCTTGATATTGTAGAGGCGTATATTATGGTTGAGGTGCCTCGTTAGGCAGCTGTTTGAGTGCCTGCGGGGAGCCGGCATTGCCTGTCAAAGCAGGCGGGTAGGAGCAAAAATGAGAAAAAACAGTGTAAAAAATACCCGTGTGAACGGGGAGGTACAAAGAGTGCTGGCGGAGATTATCAGAGGGGAGATTAAGGACCCCAGAATAAGCCCGTGGACAAGTGTGGTGGCTGTTGAAGTGGCGCCGGACTTAAAAAGCTGTAAGGCGTGGATTAGTGTATTGGGCGGTGAAGAGGTAAGAGAGGCGACTCTGCAGGGGCTGAAAAGCGCAGAGGGCTTTATCAAGATGAAGCTTGCCAAAATCATTAATCTGCGTAATACGCCCGATATTACCTTTGTGATGGATCAATCCATTGAGTATGGCGTCAATATGTCACGTAAAATTGACGAGGTCATTGCACAGGATGAGAAAGGGCAGGAATAGCGAAANANGCCNCGTAAAGNGGCTTNTTNTGAACGGTTTGGAATGGANGTAAGTATGGACTTATTACAGGAATGTCAAGGAGCAAAAAGAATCGGCATCAGTGGACATATCAGACCTGATGGGGACTGTGTAGGCGCTTGTCTGTCTCTGGGGCAGTATTTGAAAAAGGTCCTGCCTGCTGCACAGGTTAAGATTTTTTTGGAGGAGCCTGCCGATATATTCGGTGAGATAAAAGGTTTTGAGGAGATTGATAGTATATTTGGCGAGGAAGAAGCCTTTGATGTGTTTTTTGCGTTGGATTGTGCCTCCGACCGTTTGGGGGGAGCAGAAAAATACTTTCNAAGCGCGGCAAAGAAGATTAATATAGACCATCATGTGANTAACAGTGGCTGTGGNGATATAAACGAGGTGAGANCGNATGTTGGTTCTACCTGTGAGATACTTTATGATCTAATGNNAAAGGATGAGCTGGACAGGGNTTTGGCGATGGCGCTTTACATCGGGATTATTCACGATACGGGTGTGTTTCAATATTCCAATACCACGCCGGCAACCATNGAGAAGGCGGCGCATTTAATCAGCTTTGGCTTTGATTTCCCAAAATTGATTGAAGAAACCTTTTATCAAAAGACATATTTGCAGGCTCAGATCATGGGGCGAACCTTGATGGAGAGTATTAGATTTTTGAACGGAAGCTGTATTGTCAGTGCTGTGGACCGCAAGACCATGGATTTTTATGATGTAACACACAAGGACTTGGATGGAATCGTCAATCAGCTTCGCAATATCAAGGGAGTGGACTGTGCCATTTTTATGTATGAGACCGGAGTGCTGGAATATAAGGTAAGCATGCGCTCCAATGAGAAAGTGAATGTGGCTCAGGTAGCATCTTATTTTGGAGGAGGCGGTCATGTGCGTGCGGCGGGCTGTACTATGAAAGGAACCTTCCATGACTGTGTAAATAATCTATCCCTACATATTGAGAAACAGCTTAAGAAAGCAAAAAAGTGAGCGGAAGTCGCAGATGCGAATTTGAGCTTTACTTTGCGGTGCCGCAAAGGCTGCGGTATATTGTTTCGGAAAAGCCGGGTCATTAAAAGCATCGCAGGAATGAGGAGGGCTATGATAAACGGTATCATCAATATTTATAAGGAGGCAGGCTTTACCTCCCACGATGTGGTGGCGAAGCTGAGGGGGATATGCGGTCAGAAAAAAATCGGACATACCGGTACTTTAGACCCTTATGCAACAGGTGTGCTTCCGGTGTGCTTAGGCAGCGGAACAAAGCTTTGTGATATGCTTACCGACAAGGATAAAGAATATGTGACGGAGCTTCTTTTGGGTGTGGTGACGGATACGCAGGATATCACGGGAGAGATACTGGCACAGAATCCTGTGACAGTATCGGAAGATGATGTCAGGAATGCAGTGAACGGCTTTGCAGGGGAATACCGGCAGATTCCTCCCATGTACTCGGCGCTTAAGGTGAACGGAAAGAAGCTGTACGAGCTTGCCAGAGCGGGAAAAGAAGTGGAACGTAAGGCGCGGACTGTAAAAATTCATGAAATTGAAATTTTAGAGCTTGCCCTTCCGGTGGTGAAGCTGCGCGTGGCATGTTCTAAGGGAACTTATATCAGAACCCTCTGTGCCGATATCGGAGAGGAGTTAGGATGCGGCGGAACAATGAAGAGTTTGAAGCGGACGCGTGTGGGCAGCTTTTATTTGAGAGATTCCGTCACTTTAGGGGAGCTTGAGAAGCTTCGGGATGAAGGGCATTTACAGGAAATAGTCCATTCGATAGAGGGGTGTTTTGCGGAATGCCCTGCGCTGCATGTAAAGGAAGTGTTTCGGAGGCTATTGGACAATGGTAATTTTCTTTACCCGAATCAGACACTGGAAAATAAGTGTTATGAGGCGGGGAAGTGGGTGCGCGTCCATAGGGAGGACGGCAGCTTTGCAGGAATTTATGCATTTGACAGAGAGAACAACGGATATAAACCTGTGAAAATGTTTTTGTGAGGGCGTTCTTACGAAGAAAACGCTCCGGCATGGAGGATTATTTGGAAATTATATTGAATACCAGTGATTTTTATTTGAAAAAAGAGACTGCCGTGGCAATTGGGAAGTTTGACGGCGTCCATATAGGACACAGAAGGCTGCTTGATGAAATTTTGGCACAAAAGAAAAATGGGCTTTTGGCATGTGTTTTTACCTTTGAACCGGCGCCTGCCGTCCTGTTTGGAAAATCTGACGGAAGGGAGCTTACTACCAAAGAGGAAAAGCGCCTTTTATTTGAACGCATGGGAGTGGACATCCTGATAGAATTTCCCTTGACGGCGGAAAGCGCTGCCATGGAGCCGGATACCTTTGCAAGGCAGGTTTTAAGAGGGCAGATGAATGCGCGGTTTATTGCGGCGGGAACGGACTTGTCCTTCGGTGCGGGAGGCAGAGGAAATGCGGCGTTGTTAAAGGCTTTGGCGGAGGAGCTTGACTTTCAGGTAAAGGTGATAGAAAAGGTTTGCATAGAAAATAGAGAGGTCAGCTCCACCTACATTAGAACCCTGTTGGAAAGGGGAGATATGAAACAGGTAGAGCACTATTTGGGGATGCCTTATATGATTGTGGGAGATGTAATGCATGGCAATCGTATCGGCAGGACGTTAGGCTTTCCCACTGTCAACCAGATACCAAAGACAAGCAAGCTCTTACCGCCCTTTGGCGTGTATTATTCCCGTATGCTTTGGAGAGGAAAGGAATATCGTGCTATCAGCAATGTAGGATGTAAGCCTACTGTTACAGATGAACATGTCTGTGGGGTGGAATCCTACATATATGATTTTGACGAGGAGATTTACGGAGAAAATATAGAAGTTTATTTATATGAATTTAAAAGACCGGAGAGACAGTTTAAGAGTCTTTGGGAGCTTCACAGGCAGCTTTTGGAGGATATTGAGGCAGGAAGACATTATCCCATAAGGTGATAGATGAAATAAGCTTTGACACAGAAATATCGTGTAGCAATAAATAGCATACTTATCTTTATCGTGCATTATCTCATGTTGACAAATTGCATCCATATATGTATCATTGTACTAAAATATTAATACAACAAATCCTTCTGAGCTTCAGAAAGGACTAAGCTGTAATAAGGCGGCAAGGAGGAAGTAAATGTCACTGGAAGTTAAAAATCTATCAAAAAGTTATGGGGAAAAGACAGTTGTGGACAACTTGTCCTTTATGCTGGAGAAGCCCGGCGTATATGCGTTGCTGGGAACCAATGGTGCAGGTAAGACAACATCCATTCGTATGATTTTAGGAATGCTGGCAAATGACGGAGGACAGGTGCTTTGGCAGGGTAAGCCCATTGACCCTATGAATATGAATGTAGGCTATCTTGCGGAGGAGAGAGGCCTATATCCTAAATATGCGCTGATGGATCAGCTATTTTATTTTGCGAAGCTGAAAGGAGTTCCCAAAGAGACGGCAAAGGAGCGCATTGCCTATTGGGCGGAGCGATTAGAGGTAGAAGAGTATCTTTACCCTAAGAAGAAGGGCAAGAAGACAGAAAAGCCCAAGCTGGCGGAGCAGCTTTCCAAAGGTAATCAGCAGAAGATACAGCTGATGNCAGCNTTATTNTCAGAGCCGGNGCTATTGATTCTTGATGAGCCGCTGANNGGNTTGGATCNTGTANATACGGATATTTTTAAGGGTATTATCAGGGAGGAGATGGAGAAGGGGAAGTACTTGATTATGTCTTCTCACCAAATGGCGACTATTGAGGAGTTCTGCGAGGATATTACTATTCTCAATCGAGGTAAGGCAGTGTTGCAGGGCAATCTGAATGAGATTAAGAAAAGCTATGGACGTGTCAATATGTTTGTAAAATGCGACAAGCCCTTTGAGGACATTATAGAAAAGCATGGCATGCCTGTAGTAAATGATACTCCCGACGGCAAGCAGATAAAGGTTACGGGGGAGAAGCAGGCACATGATTTTTTGACCGATTTGCTTGCTTGGAACAAGCAGGTGGTTAAATTTGAGCTTCGTGAACCGTCGCTGCATGAAATTTTTGTAGAAAAGGCAGGGGCAGGACATGAAGAATGATTTTACGGGCTGGAAGGACGTCTTTCAATTTTCCTTTAGGCAGGGTGTCAAGCAGAGCTCCTATAAAGGCTTTTTGATTTTCATGTGCGTTGTCATGCTGGCTTCCGTGCCTGTTTTGAGTCTGATACAGAATCGGAATTCCGACAGGGAAGAAGAGAGCAGGGTAACAGTGCTGACTATCTATGACAAGACGGGATTGTCCATTGATTATACGCAGGCGCTCCCTCAGGATAGGTATGCGGGAGTACGGGTTGTAAGCGGCACTGACGGAACTTTTGAGGAACATGTAAAGGCTTTGGAAGAAAGTGAGGACAGCACGGAGCTGCTTTTGCATATTGTCTATGAGGAAGCGGGATTTTTTAACTTAACTTTCGTAAAAGCGGCAAATGCGGATTTGAAAGCCGACGATTGCAAAAGTCTGGCAGATGATTTTAAAAGCTTTTTTGTTGAGGCGAAGCTGCGTGCGGTGGATGTGNCCGNCNNGCAGATGGCTTTTATCAATCAAAGTGNGGANACCCGGGTGAGATTTACAANGGAAAACNGCGAGCTTNCTCCCGAAGAANAGGGGCAGGAAAGCATTNCTCAAGAGGAGTATTATATTCTCTTGAGCGGTATTGTGGTTGTCATAATGATAATATCTGTTGTAGGCAGTAATATTGCCACTTCCATTGTTACGGAGAAATCTACCCGCGTTGTGGAGTATTTGATGATAAATGTCCGTCCTATGGCGCTCATTGTAGGAAAAATACTGGCGTCTCTGCTTATGGTGTCAATTCAGTTTGCGGCAATGGGAGTCTGCTATCTGATATCTATGGGAATTGGTCGCGTACTGTTTGGAACCGATGAAGGTGTAGGTGCAGCGGCATCACCTGTTTTAAGCAAATTTGTGGGTTTAAATCCGGGAAATATTATATTGGCTGTTGTTGTGATATTGTTAGGCGTGTTGTTTTTCAGTATTATTGCAGGTCTTGCTGGCGCTTCCGTCAGCAGGCTTGAGGAGATGGCTGAGGGCATGAAGATATACCAGATTGTAATGATGTTAGGCTCTTATTTCGGAATTTTTATGGCAATTATGCAGATGTTCGGAATCTCTAACGATATTTTGCTGTATATTGGCTGTATGCTGCCGGTCTCAGCGCCTTTTACCGTGCCGGCANATCTGCTTTNAGGCAAGNTTGGACTGCCTGCAGTATTGGTCAGCATTGTCATTTTGGCGGCTTTCACGGCACTGTTATTTCATTTTACCTCCAAGGTTTATGAAGCCTTGATTTTCTATAACGGTAAGGTAATGAAGGTAAAGGACATTATCCGGATTGCCAAAAACCGCAGGCAGTATGCAGGAAAGGAGGACAAGCAGGCATGAAAAAGGGATTATTTTGTGGCTGGAAAGATGTCTTTTCCTTTACCTTTAAACAGGGAACCGCAGTAAAGGGCTTTAAGAATTCCACNGTGGGTATTGCGGCGCTTATGNTTATNATCGGTCTNNCNATCAGCACCGTTATGGCATTTGTCCAGAAAAAGGATGCAGCGAAGGTATCCGACATAGAAAAGGTTTATGTAATTGACGAGAGCGGTCTGGAGGTTTTGTATTTGGACAGCTTTGTACAGGAATATGCGGAGAGTTTTCCGAAGGTTGTTTTTGAGAGTTCAGGGCAGGACATAAAGACGCTTGCCGCGCAGCTTGGGGAAAATGCACCTTTTGATGTGATATTACAGATTACCAGACAGGAGGAAGGATACCTTCTGTCCTTGATATTGCCGATGGGCTGTAAGATTAGTGAGTCCGACGGTGAAGATTTGAATGATGCATTGCTCATGAGTATAGAACAGAGTAAGCTGCTGTCTTCGGGCATTCCTATGGAGAAGCTTGTGACGGCAATGAGCAGTGTGACGGTCACGGAGATTGACGCCGGAGAAGAAGAGCGCAGTGTGGGTGAGGAACTGGTGGCAATGCTGCTGCCTATGATTATCATGTTTGTGATGTATTTTATGGTACTGATATACGGTCAGAGTATCGGGAATATAGTCAGCGTGGAGAAAACTTCTAAGCTTATGGAGATGCTGCTTACATTGACGAGACCTTACGGATTGATTTTCGGTAAGGTGCTTGCAATGACTACGGTTGCTATTTTACAGATGATTTTGTGGATAGCGGCTTTGGTAGGCGGATTCTTTTTGGGGCATTTTATTGCAGGGAATTACATTTATCCGGAATATTCCAATGTGCTGCTGGATGTGTTCACACTAATCAAAAATCAGGGCGGAAGTACTGCGTTCAGTGCGGGCGCCATGATTTTAGGGCTGTTTACAATCTGTCTTGCCTTCCTGTTTTATTGTATGCTTGCGGGTCTGGTGGCATCCTTTGCCAGCAAGGCGGAGGAGCTTGCACAGGTAATGGCTTATTATCAGATCATCATGGTGGCGGGTTTCTTCTGTGCCTATATGCTGCCTCTTCAAGAGAAGCTCTGGATGAATACCATATTGAGGATTGTGCCTATTACAAGCGCCTATACGCTGCCCGGTGATATTCTGGTGGGTAACATTACGGTACTGAAGGGCTGTATATATGTGGCGATTCTGTTGGCGNCAACTTTGATTGTGGCTGTGATGNCGGNTAAAATATACAAAAACCAGCTTTTCTATAAGGGCAAAAGTCTGGCGGAGAGACTGCACGGGAAAAAGGACAGGACTAAAATGCTGTAATAAATATGATAGGGCTATATTAAGGCGGCTTCGTCGGAGTAATCCGGCGGGTCGCCTTTTGTGGTGAAAGTCAGCCGTCTTGTTCCTACAAGCATGTTATGTGCCTTTAGTGAGCAAGCTCCCACGGTCAATTTGTACAATCATTCCCGCATGGCTTAAACTGTTACAAATAAAAGCAAAAAATGAGTTGTAAGTTTTTGCCTTTTCCCGTAAAATAATGTATTGTACGGGAATATTTTTAGGGAATGTGAGAATAATAAGCAGTTTTACGAAGGGATAAGAGAATATGGGCGTAGGTATGATTTTAAATATGGCAGGCGGGCTGGGGCTTTTTCTGTTTGGCATGAATTTAATGAGTGATTCTATAGAAAAGGTTGCAGGTGCCAAGCTGCGACGTATTCTGGAGATATTTACAACTAACCGTTTTATGGGTACGCTTGTGGGTATTGTTTTTACGGGTATCGTGCAATCCTCGTCAGCATGTACGCTTATGGTAGTCAGCTTTGTCAACTCGGGTCTCATGAATCTTTATCAGGCGGCGGGGGTGATTTTTGGCGCCAATATCGGTACCACGGTTACTTCACAGCTAATTTCCTTTAATTTGTCGGAAATAGCTCCGGTGTTTCTTCTGCTTGGCGTTCTTTTAGTGATGTTTAGCAAGAAACAGAATGTGCGTAAAGCTGCGGAGGTCGTCATCGGCTTCGGTATCCTTTTTGTTGGTCTGAGAAGCATGTCGCAGGCTATGGGGGGCATGCGTGAGATACCGGCTGTCGTAGAGTTATTACAGTCTTTAAAAAATCCCTTTATGGCAACTTTAGTGGGGATGCTGTTGACGGCTATTATTCAAAGCTCCTCCGTGACAGTCAGTATTGTGCTTTTGCTTGCCGGTCAGAATCTTTTGGCGCTTCCTATCACTTTGTATATTATTTTGGGTTGTAATATCGGCGCCTGCACCACAGCGCTTCTTGCTTCCATGTCCGGTAAGAAGGATGCCAAGAGAGCGGCGCTGATTCATTTTCTGTTTAATGTGATCGGTACTGTGATCATGTATGTTATTTTGCTGGCGGCAGAGGAGCATGTGGTAAATATGCTCAGTGCAATTTCCTCGGATAACGGCAGATTCGTAGCAAATGCCCATACAATCATTAAGATATTTCAGGTAATCCTGTTGTTCCCTTTCTCTAACCTGCTGGTGAAGCTTGCATGTCTG
>WFLX010248927.1_pt1 | contig 21285 bp, 18 predicted proteins | sample 4967041 | NCBI WGS metagenome assembly WFLX01 (sample SAMN12857096, study PRJNA449069) | gut metagenome | isolation source: stool from male and female vole | host: Microtus ochrogaster | place: USA:Florida | collected 2017
GATTGCTGGAAGGAATATATCGCCCCTGTCTTTGATCTGGTCTTTAAGAAATGCCAGTGCATTCTGAAACATCCCTTCGTTCAGGTACAGGCTTCCATAGGGGTCCATAAGCAGATCGTACAATCCCGGGTATTTGGCATCCATCTTTGCCTTAAGATTTAACTGCTCTGCAAGCTTTTTCCCAAATTCCTGACCGGATGATGCTGCCTGAATTTCCATTCCCTCTGCATTACACATCAGGACAGATTTTGTTGTAATGACCTCTTTTCCATTTACAATCTCAGTCTGTGGCTCTGGATTTTCCCATTGACGTGCCAGCTTCATCTTATATTCACAGAGCTTGCCTCCGGCACATTCTCCAAATGGGAAAATATTGACCCCTTTTTACAGTCATCCACACATGCCCGCGGCAGGTTTTCAATATCAAAATCATTTCCCTCCAGCATCAAGAAGCTGTGTTCTGATTCATTTGGACACCATAATTCTGCGCCTAATACCAGTGGCTCTGGTGGCGATTCTTTGAACCAATCCGCAACCCCCGTCAACCAAGGGAGATAAACTATGTAGTAAAGTTCGTATAGGAGCACTTTTGCACTTAAAGTAAATTTATTATTGACATTAAAGACCACTCGTTGTAGTCTATATCAAAGACCACAACAAGTGGTCTTTGAGATAGAGGGAACAGAGTGAAAGATAAATCTTTCACTCTGTTGTGGTCAAATGGAGGCTAAAGATGGCAGAAATACAATTAGGTGTTATTGAGGCGCGATACGCGGATATGATTTGGGAGCATGAGCCGGTTACTTCGTCTGAACTGGTAAAGATGACAGCGGTAGAATTTAACTGGAAGAGAACTACGGCACATAATGTACTGCGAAGATTAATTGACAAGGGATTGTTCCGGAATGAAAACGGAGTGGTAACTGCTGTGATTTCCAGAGACGAGTTTTATTCCAGGCAAAGTAAACAATATGTGGAAGATACCTTTGCAGGTTCCCTTCCGGCATTTATTGCGGCATTTATGAAGGGCTCTAAGATTACGCCAGATGAGGCAGAAACAATCCGCAGGATGATTGACAGGGCAGAGGAGCAATGAGTATGGAAGAAATTTTCTTGAAACTATTAAACATGAGCATTACTGCCGGATGGTTGATATTGGCAGTGCTATGTATCAGGCTGATATTTAGAAAAATTCCCCAATGGATGATTTGCTTATTGTGGGGAGCGGTAGCGTTTAGGCTGATCTGTCCATTCTCTATGGAAAGCCGGTTCAGCATACTGCCAAGTACAGAACCTATTAAGTCCAGTACGGTTGTGGGAGGAGAAGTACAAAATTATATACCTTCTATAGACAGTCATCTGACAATTGTGGAAAATACCATAAACCCAATGCTGGCGGAGTCCTATGCGTATAACCCGGCAGCAAGCGTGGCACCCTGGCAGATAACGATCTATCTTGTCAGTCTGGCATGGGTCGGCGGCATGATTCTGTTGATAATCTGTGCGATGGGCAGCATGATCAGGCTGCATATGCTGGTAAGAGAAGCGGTATGTGTCAAGAATAATATTTATATTTGCGATGCTGTAAAATCACCGTTTATTTTGGGAATTGTCAAACCGCGGGTGTATCTTTCTTCTGCCCTGAGTGAGAAAGAGATGGACTATATTATTGCACATGAATCGGCACATCTTAGAAGAAAAGATCATTGGTGGAAACCGTTAGGATATTTATTGTTGTGTATCTATTGGTTTAATCCGCTCTGCTGGGCGGCGTATGCTATGCTTTGCAAAGATATTGAGCTGGCGTGTGATGAGAAAGTAGCCAGAGATATGACACTCCATGAGAAAAAAAAGTATTCTAACGTACTGTTATCCTGTGCAGGGCAGAGGAGCCTGGTTATGGTGTGTCCCCTGGCTTTTGGGGAAGTGGGGATAAAGGAAAGAGTGAAATCTGTATTGAATTACAAAAAACCGACGTTATGGATTATGATAGCGGCGACAGTAATATTAGTGATATTGGCAATCTGCTTTTTGACGAATCCCACAAAGGAGTATCAGATAAAAATTACAATCCCTGCGGGCAGTACGGAACCTTTTTGTTATTCAGATGAGGAAATCAGCCCTAAAGGTAATACACTTACGCTTTATGCCGGCGAAGGAGTTGGGGATACGGAAATCAAATTGCTGCCGGTAGAAGTCAGGGAGGAAAATGCTTACGATGAACCCGTCTATATGACACCGGGAATGCCTGTGAAAATAGATGTAGAAAAAGGTGCATGGTTTAAAATAGGCGTAAACATGCAGAATCCGACAGATGAAAGAAAGAATGTTTATATATCTGTAGATAATGTGGTGGTGCGAATTGCTTCTGTAGCAGGAGATAATGAAAGTGACCGGGCGTTAGAGCAGGTGCCTGATGATGAAACTGCTACACAAGAAGGAAGCCTTGAAAAAGACATTTCATCACAGGCCGAAGAAGCGCAGGCAGAAGAGATGCCAGCCGAAAACGATTCTATGCAGGATATTATACTTTATGAACAGCCGGAAGCTGACAAGGTTTGTATAAAAGTACAGCCCTCCATGATAAGCGAGAAAAGTTATTATTATTATATTCCTACAGGTAAAGATCAAGAATGGTTATTAACGCAAGTGGAAGCACTGGATCTGGAAGGGGAATCATGGAAGCGTCGATGAGAAGGTCATAAGGAAAAAGGCTGGCAGATCATCTATAATGGTGTGGAAATCAGAGTGTTTGAAGGAGGGTACCTATATTATACCTATGATGATGAAAATGGAATGATGGAGTGTTTTATAGAAGCTCCTAAGCTGTGCGACTATATACAGATCATGTTAATGGAAAAAACAGGTTATCAAAATTATGATGTTTCCCAAATAAGAGATATTATATCCGCTAAGTTAGACGTTAATTCTACCTTTACCGGCGGACAATTTTATAGTCAGACCATAACAGATGCAGAGACACTTCAAAAGTTTGAAGAATGGTTTAGTAATGCGGAATATATGTTTGGCGGAACAGATTGTGGAAACCGATGTGCTTGTCTGGAATTGACGCTGGCAAACGGAGATGTAGTGAAATTGTCTATGGCAACTGACAGCTGTCCAAATTTCAGTATAGATGGTGTTGCCTATGATTATCGTCCGGCAGCAGACTGGAATAATAGCGAGTTTTACAAATGTTTCAATGAAATACCGTGGGAATATTAGTACTTCTTTTTATAGATACAGTAAAAAAATTGTAAATAGGACTAGCCGTTAAGCCGGCAACTTGGTACAATAGTTGATAGGAAAAAGTATTTATCAAAAGGGAGTGGAAATTATGCGTGTCCCAAAAAAAATAAATATTAAAAAATATGTGACGGTATTATTGTGCCTGTTCCTGGCTTTATCTGATGTTGTAATAGCAAATGCTTCCGATGTAAGCACATCGGAACAGCCGGCCGGAGAGCGGGTGAAAGCGGGAATCTTTTATTTTGATGGCTATCATATGAAGGATGAGGAGGGAAAGCTGACCGGATACGGCATCGAGCTTTTGCAGACGATTTCAAAATACTCTCATCTGAATTTTGATTATGTCGGATATGACGCATCATGGAATGATATGCTTGACATGTTAGAAAACGGTGAGATTGACGTGGTCACATCTGCCAGAAAATATCCCGAGCGCGAAGACAAATTTGCGTTTTCCTATCCAGTTGGGCGCAACAGCACGGTTATTTCTGTTTTGGCGGATAATATGGAATATCGCAGCGGAGATTACCAAAGTTATGATGGCATGTGCATTGGCCTGATTGCAGGAAGCGGTCAGAATGATAAACTAGAAGAGTTTGCCAAAGAAAAGCAATTTTCCTATCAAACGAAGGAATATGAAGATTCACAGGAGCTTGTGGAGGCCTTGAAGGATGGCAGTATTGATGCAATCCTTTCCAGCAATCTGAGAAAAACGGAGGACGAAAGAACGCTGGACACGCTGGTGACGGAGAATTTCTATGCCATTGTGCGAAAAGAAGATACAGAACTGCTGGAAGAGATTAATTATGCCATTGAGCAGATGGATATCAATGAGGGCGATTGGGAAAATTCGCTGTTTTTCAAATATTACGGACCGATTCATTCTCCCGGGCTTGCATTTAGTGAGCGCGAGAAGGCATACATACAGGATGTCCTCGATGGTCAGAAAAAAATAACAGTGACGGCGATTGGAGACAGAGAGCCATATTCTTATGTTGAAGATGGGGAATTAAAAGGGATTATGCCGGATTACTTTGCAAAAGTTATGGAATCATGCGGCTTACCATATGAAATTGTAGTGCCCGAAGACCGGGTAGATTACTACGGACTTGCAGATACAAACGGCGTGGATGTTGTGATTGACAGCAGAGTCTCTGATTTGACGACAGAGGACGATTTATACCGCGGCTTTAATACCGATCCTTTTATGTCAGTTGGCATGGCAAAGGTGACCAAAAAGAATTTTACAGGCAAAATTGAAACAATTGCAGTGGCAGATACTCAGGGAGAGGAACCTCTGGAAAAGGATATTGCCGGCGATTCTCAGATTCTGTACTATAACACAAGAGAAGAGGCTTTGAACGCTGTCCTGAAAGGGGAAGCGGATGCTGCTTATGTATACACCTACACGGCTCAGCTGTTTGTCAATAATGATTTTACGGGTTCCCTGCAATACAGTGTTGTGAACGACGTAAGCTTTTCATTTCAGATGTATGTGAGAGAGAATTGTGACCATGAGCTTGTGACGATACTTAACAAATGTCTGGATCAGATGCCNGANGATGTGCTNAATCAGCTGATTACGCAGTATACCTCGTATATGCCGCACGATTTGACTTTTACNCAGTATATGCAGGCGAATCCNGGGAAANTGGCTGTNGCGGCNGTGGTCATTATTTTNGTTGCGGTTCTGATCCTTGCGCTTTTGTATAGNATAAGGTGGAAAGGGAAAATACTGGAGGCATCTGAGGAGTCAAATAAGGNGCTGGAGGAACAGCTTGCCATTGTGGAGGCNCTNAGTCGTGATTATCTCAATGTTTATGCGGTTAATACAAAGGAGAATACGGCTAAAGTAATAAAGCTAGAGGGGTATATTACCCCAGGGCTGGAAAAGAATTACGAGAAGATATTTTCATATACACCGCTTGTGCAGCAGTATGTCAATGATCGTGTTTATCCGGAAGATCAGCAGGGACTTTTGGAGGCACTGTCTATTGACAAGGTGATCGAAAAGCTTGCTTCCGATATGGAATATATGGGCAGCTATCGAATACTGGTTGATGAGGAGATACATAATTATCAATTTTCCTATATTAAGCTGGAGGGAAGGAACTCACAGGAGGGATTTACTGTTCTAGCCGGATTTCGGAATATTGATGAGATTGTGCGTGAGGAACAGAAGCAGAAACAAGCATTATCGGAGGCGCTTGCGCAGGCTCAGTATGCCAGCCGTGCAAAGACCACTTTTTTGAACAATATGTCCCACGATATCCGAACACCGATGAATGCAATTATCGGATTTACTTCGCTTGCTGCAACGCATATTGATAATAAGGATATTATGCAGAATTATCTGGATAAGATTATGACAGCCAGCAAACATCTCCTGAGTTTGATTAATGATGTACTGGATATGAGCCGGATTGAAAGCGGGAAAGTCAGGATTAGTGAGGANGANGTAAGNCTTCCAGAGATTCTGCATGACCTGAAAACCATTGTACAGNCTGATGTNAAGGCAAAGCAGTNTGAATTTTATATTGATACGCTGGATGTGATCAATGAGACNATTATCAGTGATANGNTCCGTCTGAATCAGGTGCTTTTAAATATTTTGAGTAATTCAATGAAATATACAAAGGCAGGAGGGGTAGTCAGCGTCCGCATTATCCAGACAGACAGCGACCCGGAGGGATATGCTTCCTATCAGTTCCGTATCAAGGATAATGGTATTGGCATGAGCGAAGAATTTTTAAAGCATTTATTTGAGCCCTTTGAACGGGAGCAGACTGCCACCATGAGCGGTATTCAGGGAACAGGTCTTGGGCTTGCGATTACCAAGAATATTATAGATATGATGAATGGAACCGTTGAGGTGGAGAGNGAGGNAGGAAAAGGNNCGGAGNTTNTCGTNTCCTTCNGATTCCGAACGGTAGATCAGCCNNAGGAGACAGAGCANCNTGAGAAATTGGAGAANCTGCATGCATTGATTGTGGATGATGACATAAACACCTGCATGAGCGTCAGCAAGATGCTTTCTTCTGTCGGCATGAATTCTGATTGGACAACGCAGGGAAAGGAAGCAGTTGCCCGTGCAGAGTTTGCGATTGAAGAGAATAAACCTTACAGCGTATACATTATCGACTGGCTTATGCCGGATATGAATGGAATTGAGGTTGTCCGCAGAATCCGTAAGGTCATTGGAGATACGGCGACAATTATTATTCTTACTGCATATGATTGGTCTGATATTGAAGCTGAGGCAAAGGAAGCCGGTGTTACGGCATTTTGTTCGAAACCAATTTTCCTTTCTGAACTTCGTCAGATTTTGACAGCGCCATATAGGGAGCCGGAGAAAGAGCCGGAGATAGAAGAAATAAAAGAATTTTTTACCGGCAAGAAGATACTGCTGGTGGAGGACAATGAAATCAATCAGGAAATTGCGCAGGAAATTTTGGGAAATGCGGGATTGATAATTGATACTGTAGGCGATGGATCAGAAGCCGTGGATACGATAAAAAATGTGGCGCCTGGTACCTATGACTTGATTCTGATGGATATTCAGATGCCGGTTATGGATGGCTATGAGGCAACACGGCAGATTCGGGCNTTGGAGGANNCNGCNAGGGCATCTGTTCCGATTGTAGCNATGACGGCAAACGCTTTNGANGAGGANAAACANAANGCANTGGAANNCGGAATGAACGGTCATGTTGCAAAACCGATTGATATCCCCCAATTAATGGATACGTTGAAAGAGGTATTACGGGATTGATGCTGCTTTCGTATTGGTGTAGTGTGAGATTCCCGTTTGGAAAAGAAAAAGAAATGGCAAAAGCCCCCGAAACTGCACCTTTGCAGCCTCGGGGGCTTTATTAGGGGAGGATAAGTATTCATTTATCTTCAGGTATTTGTGGTCCTGTGGGGCGGCCTGCTGAGCACGCCGTACCAGGATTGCCACATCATCAAAGGAGGGGGTTCCAATGATTATTAGTATTATTGACCGGTTCTGGAATCTTATTCATATCGAATAAAAAATTTTACTTTTTCATTAAAGTAATATATAATGACAAAAGGTGCATGTCACCGCAGATCACAGTATATCTGTTTATAACAGGTAAGGAGGAATCGTTTTATGGCATTGCTTAAAACATGGCGCGATATGGCGTACTCAGAAACAGCAAATAAAGGGGATTTGCAGAGACTCTGGTCAGATTATTTCCAGAAGGAAAAGGATATATACGCAGAACTTTTAAAAAATCCTGATGAAGTAGTATCCGGTACCGTTGCAGAACTTGCTGAGAAATACGAAATTGACATTATGACTATGACCGGATTCTTGGATGGAATCAATGATAGTCTGAAAGAAGCAAATCCGATTGAAGAGATGGAAGAGGACACTGAGGTTAATCTTGCATTTGATAAAGAACTTCTCTACAAAAATATGGTGGCAGCAGGAGCCGACTGGTTATATGAACTTCCTGAATGGGAAGAGATTTTTGATGAGGACAAGAGGAAAGAGCTTTACAGGGAGCAGAAATTATCTATGACGGTTGTTAAGCCGGACAAGGTATATCCCAATGATCCCTGTCCTTGCGGAAGCGGCAAGAAATATAAGAAGTGCTGCGGAAAGAAAGGCTGATATACGCTGTCTTGGGAAATGAAAATTCCCCTCTTTACAGATTTGCAAAAGTATCATATGATAAGGAATAGAAATAAGCAAAACGTTGATGAGACGAGTAATCTGTGGAAAGCAGCAGAGAGAGACATCGGTGAGAATTGTACCGTGCTGAAAATGTCTTTGTGGAAAGCAGACGAAAACTAACTCGGAGTGGCCCCAATCCGGCACGTAGAACCTGCGTTAAAGGTAATGAGCGGTCTTGTTTAAGCAGAAAGCTTTACAGGGCAAGCAGGGTGGAACCGCGTATTTTACGTCCCATGCATTACATGTGTAGTGCATGGGTTTTCTTATGCACGAAGCAATCAGCTTTCATGAATTAAGCGTATATTAGTTGAGAAAGGAAGGAAACGGATGAAAGAAAAATGGGAATTATTTAAGGAATCACTGACAGAAACCACCTCCATGAGCAAAAGAGAATTTCTGCTCACTATAACGGTCTGCATTTTGGGTGGAATTGTGTTTGGACTTATGTTTTCTCCCAGAAAGAATACCATGATTGCCAGCAATAATGGAAATAATAACGGAAATGGTAACGAAAATGGCTGCAGAAACAGCGTAAACCAAGAAGATGAGGAAGAGCAGATTGCTGATAGCAGCGAAGCAGAGCAGCAGTAGAAAGGAAGGAAAGAAATGAAGATTACATTAAAAGATGGTTCCGTAAAGGAATATGACAGCGCGCTTAGTGTGTATGAGGTTGCAAAAGATTTAAGTGAAGGTCTTGCCAGAGCGGCATGTGCCGGAGAGTTAGATGGAGAAGTGGTGGATTTGCGGACCATCATTGATAAGGATTGTACTTTAAATATTTTGACAGCAAATGATGCGGAAGGACTGCGTGTGGTAAGACATACCTGCTCCCATGTGATGGCGGAGGCAGTGAAGCGTCTTTTTCCGGAGGCAAAGCTTGCCATTGGACCAAGCATCGACACAGGATATTATTATGATTTTGAGCATGAGCCTTTTTCCAGAGAGGATTTGGATAAGATTGAGGCGGAGATGAAGAAGATCATCAAGGAAGGACATGAACTGAAACGCTTTACCCTTCCTAGGGATGAAGCAATTAAGTTTATGGAAGAAAAAGGTGAGCCTTACAAGGTAGAATTGATTCAGGATCTGCCGGAGGATGCAGAGATTTCCTTTTATGATCAGGGAGAATTTGTGGATCTGTGCGCAGGACCTCACTTAATGAATACCAAGGGAATTAAGGCGTTTAAGCTGACGTCTTCCTCAGGCGCATACTGGAGAGGGGATTCCAACCGGACTATGCTTCAGAGAATTTATGGTACTGCTTTTAATAAAAAGGAAGAGCTTGCAGAGTACTTGGAATATTTGGAAAATATCAAGCTTCGCGACCATAATAAGTTAGGACGCGAGATGGAACTGTTTACCACAGTGGATGTGATCGGACAGGGACTTCCGCTCTTGATGCCCAAGGGGGCAAAGATGATCCAGACCATGCAGCGCTGGATTGAGGATCTGGAAGACAATGAGTGGGGATACATCAGAACCAAGACACCCCTTATGGCAAAGAGTGACCTGTACAAGCTTTCCGGTCACTGGGATCATTATAAAGAGGGAATGTTTGTNTTGGGAGATGAGGAAGTGGATAAAGAGGTATTTGCCCTCCGNCCNATGACCTGNCCGTTCCAGTACTATGTATATAAGGCAACCCAGCATTCCTACCGGGATCTGCCGCTTCGNTANGGNGAGACNTCTACCCTTTTCAGGAATGAGGATTCCGGCGANATGCACGGNCTTACCAGAGTACGTCAGTTTACTATTTCNGAAGGNCATCTNATNGTCAGACCGGATCAGATGGTGGAAGAGTTTAAGAAATGTATTGCCCTTGCACAGTATTGTTTAAAGACGCTGGGTGTAGAAGAAGATGTGACTTATCATCTTTCTAAATGGGATCCGGAGAACCGTGAAAAATACATTGGCGAGCCGGAGGTTTGGGAAGAAACTCAGGAGCATATGCGTAATATTATGAAGGAACTGCAGATTCCTTTTGTTGAGGATGTAGGGGAAGCAGCATTCTACGGACCGAAGATTGATATCAACACCAAGAACGTGTACGGCAAGGAAGACACCATGATCACCATTCAGTGGGATGCACTTCTGGCGGCACAGTTTGATATGTATTATATTGACCAGAATGGTGATAAGGTACGTCCGTATATCATTCACAGAACATCCATGGGATGTTATGAGAGGACCCTGGCATGGCTGATCGAAAAGTATGAGGGCAAATTCCCTACATGGCTTTGCCCGGTGCAGGTAAGAGTTCTGCCGATTTCTGATAAATATGAGGATTATGCACAGAAGGTCCGCAGTGAATTGAAAGCCAACGGTGTGCTGGCGGAGGTTGACAGCCGTTCCGAAAAGATTGGATTTAAGATCAGGGAAGCAAGGATGGCAAGACTTCCTTACATGCTGGTAGTAGGACAGCAGGAGGAAGCGGACGGAACGGTATCCGTGAGAAGCCGTTTTGCAGGAGATGAGGGTGTGAAGCCGCTTTCAGAGTTTATTGATCAGATCTGCAAGGAGATCCGGACAAAAGAAATTCGGAAAGAAGAAGCAAAAGAAGAATCCAAATAAGGAGTAGTATATGAAAACAAAGGCATCATGGAAGGATATAGTTGGAGCAGTTCTGCTTTTGGCAGGTATTGTGATGCTGGGTGTTTCTGTGTTTTTGTGCTTTAGCGATGATATTTGGTATGATGAACTGTTCACTATGGGGCTGGCGGATCAGTCCCTTAGTGAATTGACTGCTATCACGGCAGCAGATGTGCATCCACCGCTTTATTACATAATTGTGAAGATGTTTCTTGGGATTTTTGGAGCAGAGAGAAGCGGCGTGGAACCGGTTATGATTGCAAAGCTTGTGTCGGTGCTTCCTTTTTTGCTGTGCATGCTTTATGCAGTGACAAAAATAAGAAAATATTTTGGAATGTTCAGTGCAGGATTGTACTTTTTTTTACTTTTGTCCATGCCGCAGATGGCGGATTATACGGTGGAAATAAGGATGTACGGTTATGCACTTTTCTTTATTACGGCGGGGATGCTCCATGCCTATGAGCTTACGGAAGTTTCGACAGATAAAAGAAAAAGGGCGTTTCAGTGGGGAATATTGACCCTTTATGCGCTGGCTTCCTGTTATACTCATTATTTTGCGTGTGTGGCTGCCTGCATGATTTATGTTTATTTACTTGGGGAAGCTTGTATTAATCGTCGCATAAAACAGAGGATCAGACCGCTTTTGCTAAGCGGAGCGGTGTGTGCGGCAGGTTATATGCCATGGCTGGCTACAGCGGTGGTTTCACAGGTAAGAAATGTAAAAGAAAATTATTGGATACAGCCGCTTTCGATAAGAACATTGGGGGGCTGTGTGAAATTTTTGTTCCGTCCGGCAATGGGATATGAAATGCTCAGCAATGTGGCCGCAGTGATGTTGTGCCTTTTATATGGACTGGGGTTTGCAGTATGGATATATCGAAATGTAACAAAGAAAGGCGGTTGGCAGGAACAAAGAAAGTTGTTTTTTTGTGCAGGCTGCATAGGTGTGCTGGCGGGAATTATTCTTTTTGGCTTTTTGGCATCAGCGCTGGTGCGTCCGATTTTTGTTTACCGATATATGCTTCCGGCAGCAGGTGTGTTCTGGCTGGCATTTTCTATTCTGATCCCGGAGTTGAGACTGGGCAAGGTAATAGGAACAGCTGTTATCTTATTCCTATTTGCAATTGGGATCCGTAATTATCGTTCCTTTTATGGAGAAGAGATGTGGAAAAGGATCCATATGAAGGAAACGGAGAATGTTCTGGCTCAGATTGAGCCTGATGATATTTTAATTTTTAATTTTGATCAGATGCAGGCAGTTTCATCTTATTACCTCAGTAACGATTCTTGGCTGTGGTATGGGGAACCGGAGACGCTGATCTGCAGGATGTATCCTCAAAATCACAGCCTTGTGGAGGGAGAGTTCGAAGATCAGGCAGGGATAAGGAAGATACGGGAATTACTTGAAACAGGAAGACCTGTCTGGTTTCTGGGAAGCGGCACAGCAAGAGATGAGATCATACAGAAGTGGGAAGCAGAGGGGATAGGCGTCTATGAAGACTCCAGTATGCTGCTGGAACGTTACTGGTTTAATATCTATTCTGTTAAGAATCTGCTATAAAGAATACTTTCTAACATTGACGGGAGAAGTAAAAAACGATAAAATAGAGAATATAGTAGATTCTGACAGAGAAGACGGGGGAAAATATGGAAAAACGGATTATACATAAAAAGGACAATCCTATAACAAGTCAAAATCATGGTTTTACTCTTGTGGAGATGGTTGTGGTCATGGTCATCCTGACGGTACTTGCGGCCATATTAATACCGGGACTTATGGGATGGATTGACGAGGCAAAGGGTAAACAATATGTACTCAGTGCAAGAAGCATCTACATGGCGGCGCAGGCAATTGAGTCGGAGAAGTATGCGGCCTGGGATGGAACGGTGGCCCATGCAAATCATGAGTTATCCGAAAACGACAAAGAAAGAATTCTGCGGATGGCAGATGCAGATGGGGCAGTAATAGAAAGTGTTGAGTTTGAGAGCGATACACTCGGAGGCAGCGGGGCATCATCGAATCACGCTTATTTCACGGTTGTAGGTATTACCGTTCAGTATGAAGGCGCTACGGTGACATTGGCAGATGGGATATGGACAGTAATTCAGTAGCAGAAGAATTCAATGAGTGAGATTAGCGGTGTTTTGGACACCGCTAATCTGATATATGAACCAAAGTAATAGAAGAGAAAGGCATGGTTAAAAATGGCGAAATTCAGATATCTGGCCAGGGATAAACAAGGGGATACGATTAGTGGAATCATGCATGCTGTCGATGAGGATGATTTGTACCGTAAGTTAAAGGAACAGGACAAATACCTGATCGATACGGAGAACGGAATGGAAGATTCTGCAACCAGACAGCTTCCCCTGCTTATGCTTTCTGAGTTTAACAGAGAACTGGGGGATATGCTTGGAGCAGGAGTGACTCTGGTCCGGGCATTTACGATCCTGTCTCAGGAGGAGACCAGAAAGCCGAAGGAGCGGGCGGTGCTGACATCAGTGCTTAAGCTGATCAGACAAGGAGAAGCTGTTTCCGATGCCATGGAACAGCAGAACGGAGCATTTCCGCTCCTGATGGTAAATATGTACCGTGCGGCAGAGACCAGCGGAAAGCTTGCAGATACAGCCAAAAGACTGGCGGTTCATTACGAGAAGGAACACCAGTTAAATATTAAGATCCGGGGAGCAACCATATACCCTAGAATTTTAACAGGACTGGTGTTTGTGGTACTTATATTTATTATGACCTTTATCCTGCCTCAGCTGACAGATATGTTTGATACTCTGGAGGAACTGCCGGCACCCACCAGAATTTTGTTCGGAATCAGCGGGTTTGTAGGACGGAATTGGAAAGGAATTATACCAGTAGCAGTTGTGGCGGTGGTGATATTGATCGTGCTGGGGAGAATGCCGGCGGTGCGTGTGTGGCGGGATCAGGTAAAACTGAAAACCCCCGTAATCGGACGGCTTTTAATGGTTATTTATACGGCAAGATTTGCCAGAAACTTAAGTTCATTGTACAGTTCAGGCATTCCCATTATTACAGCCATGCAGATTTCCAGAAAGACCATTGGAAATAGTTACATAGAGAGACAATTTGATGCAGCGATTGGATGCCTTCGGGCAGGCGGCTCCTTAAGTGAATCATTGGAAAAGATAAAAGGTTTCCGCAAAAAGCTTCCTTCTGTTGTCAGAGTCGGGGAAGAGAGCGGCGATCTGGTTCAGATGCTGGATGCTATGGCAGATTCCTTTGACTATGAATCAGAGATGGCAGTGAATCGGCTGATCAGTTATCTGGAACCGGTATTGATCACATTAATGGCGGTACTGATTGGTTTTATCATGATAGCGGTTATGATGCCGATCTATGAGTCCTATTCGGCGATCGGTTCCTCTGCATACTATTAAAGGGAGAAAAAGGCTATGATATTATATTTATCAAATCGTCTTGTTCAGGCGGTGGAAATAAGAGATAAAAATACGGTTCTTGTTTGTCAGGATATGGCTCCAGAGGGAAGTATCATTAATGGGATTGTGACAGATGAAGAGATGTTTCTTTCATGGATCAGGCAGTTCATGACGGATAACCGGCTGCCCCATAAGGAATGCAGGCTTGTCATAAACAGTACGCAGCTGAACAGCAGGATCCTTGAGCTTCCTAAGATCGGGAATAAAGAATTAAAAAAGATGATAGCCAGAGAATTTGCGGATAACAGGACCGAAAATACGGTGTTTTCTTATCAAGTTCTGGAAACGCTGTCTGGCGGGAAAATGCAGCGTATTTTTGCTGTTGCGGCAGAAAGAGAATTTTTGGAAGGCTATATTCGGTTATTTGCGCAGGCCGGTGTAGAGATTATATCTATAGAAGCGGCAATTGCAAACTTTGTAAGACGGTTTATGGAAGCTTCCGAAATCCGTAAAAATAACTGCATTGTCCAGATTTTGGACGGACAAGAGATCATTAGTATTCTTTTTGTGAAAGGTATTTACCTCTATTCTCAGAGAAACCGGATCTTTTCAGAGGATGATCAGAATGCGCTTGCCGCAGAGGCCGGAGCTGTAGTGGAAAGGCTTCTTCAGTTTGCCACTTCACAGCATGTAGAGGATCCTGTCAATGTACTGTATTTGTGCGGGCAGAATCAGACAGAGCTTAAGAGTGTCATCGAAGAGAACAGGGAGTTTACTCAGCAGATTGCGCCCCGCATTTATCGGGATGATAAACGCAAAATAAAGAAACGGACAGGAAACGCAGGAACCGTGGAGTTTGTGTATCCCATGGGCAGTTCCCAGAAGGTCGATAAATCAGCGGACTTTGTCAGACAGCTTAAGCAGGAAAGTGCCAAAAATNTCAAGCGCAGANAAATCATGGAGNTCATNCNTCCCGCAGTGTTATCGCTTGTCATCTGTCNTCTGATTACGGCGGTAATGGGCGGTATGTATTTAAGCCGTGATTCCAGGCTTCGAAAAATGGAGAGAGGCATGCAGGATTCTTCCGTTGCAGACAATCGTGCTTCTTATGAACTGGCACAGGCTAGTATCTCCAACATGGAAAAGAAAATGGAGGAGGCTGGAAAGCTTTGGGAGCAGCTGATGAGTTATCCTACATTCCATTCATCTATTGATGATATCCTTCAGTCCTGCGCAGGGAGTGAAGTGACTGTGGAGGTAAGGAGTTTTAACAGAGACAACGGTATTCTTACAGTTAGTGCCTCAGCCGGAAATGTGCAGGAGATCAGTGATTTTATAGAAAGGCTTCAGCAGCAGGAGATATTTGAATCGGTGGAATATAGCGGATATACGCTTGTGAGCGGGCAGAATACTTATAATATTCATGTGGTGTGTGCCCTTTCAGCGGGAGCAGGCAGAGGGGAGGCAGAATAATGAACATGATCATTACAGAGCGGGATAAAAAGCTTCTCGGTTTTCTTGCAGCGTTTTTAATTGCCCTTATGTTCTTTTTGCTGGTGTTTAAGCCGTTAGCGGCCAAAAACAGGCAGATTAAAAGTGAACTGAGAGCGGCAACAGAGCAGGAGATTGATTTTGATAATAAGGCATCCAGCGCTCAGGATATGGCAGCGAAGGAGGAACAGACCAAGGGGCAGCTTGGAAATGTACTTGCACGTTATTATCCTATGCAGCAGAGCCAGGGAGCAGAAAGAATGATAACAACCCTGATGCTCAATCACAATATGTCCATTCAGAGCCTTACCGTTACTATGCCGGAAACGGCAAGCGTAGTGAAATGGTATCAATATACCGAGGCAGGCAGGGAAGAGGCGATAACTCCGCCTAAGAGTGCAGATGCGGCCGAAAATGTTCTTTCTCTTTATACGGCAAGAGTCACTTGTGTGATTGAAGGCTCTGATCAGGATCTTTGGCAGCTGGTGGATGATATTTCCGATCATTATCCGGCAATCAGTATTTCCAGTGCAGAGTGGGTGACCACGGAGCAGCCGGTGGCAGAACCGCCGCGTCCTGTTGCAACCCCCGAGCCCGAGCCGGAGGTGGAAATGGAAGATGATGATGAGGAAGCCGGGGCGGAAGAAGCCGGAGATGAGGACCTTGATCTTGCAGATGAAGAAGAATTTGTGGAGCCGGAACCGCAGGTGATTATACCGGTAACGCAGACAGTTAAGTCAGACAGACTGACGATCAGTTTTGAAATATACATGTGTAATCAGTGATGGAGGTTCAGAGTATGGAAGCAATGACCGGTAAAAATTTAAAAATCGGCGATATGTTAAAGGAACAGGGATACCTGTCCGACGAAGATCTGCAGAAAGCTCTGGAGGTTCAGAAAAAGGAAAAGGGCAAGCGTCTGGGCGAGGTTCTTATTGAGCAGGGATATATTACGGAAAGCCAGATGCTGGAAGCTATGGCAGTCAAAATGGACTGTCAGGTGATTAATGTCAGCAGTCTTACCGTTGAGATTGAGGCAGTAGAGAAAATACCAAGGCAGGTGGCTGAAAAGTATTGTGTGCTGCCGGTGGGAATGCTGGGGAACAGTCTTCAGGTGATCGTTAATGATCCCTTGAATTTCTACGGATTGGAAGACGTTCGTCAGATCACGGGTATGGAGCTGACCATCTTTTTAAGTGAAAAGGCACCTCTCCTTAGAGCAATTCATTTCTATTATGCGGAAGTTTCTGCGAAGGAAGCTGCCAATAAAGCAAATGAAGCGACTGAAGCACAGAATGTAGAAGAGATGGAAGTAGAGGAAGGCGATGATGATACTCCGATCATTAATTTGCTGAATTCCCTTATTCAGCGTGCATACAGTACGAATGCAAGTGATATTCATATTGAACCCTTTGAAGATAAAACCAGCGTTCGAATGAGGATAGATGGAACGATTGTTGAATATGTTACGCTGAGGACGAATGTACATAATTCGCTGATTGCCAGAATAAAGATTTTGGCAGAGCTGGATATAGCGGAGAGAAGAGCACCTCAGGATGGACATTTTAAAGTACGTCAGCCGGAAGGGTATTTAAATATTCGTGTTTCGGTTATTCCTACCGTGTTCGGAGAGAAGGCGGTTCTGCGTCTTCTTGCGGGAAATGCAAGAATTGATAACAGTAATCAGTTCGGAATGCTGGAGGAGGACTATCAGAAACTTTTGCGCATGCTGCGATCCCCCAACGGAATCATTTATCTGACGGGGCCCACCGGTTCTGGTAAGACCACAACGCTCTATATGATTTTGGAAGAACTGGCTAGGAGAAATGTAAATATATCGACAATAGAAGATCCGGTGGAAAAGAATCTTCCAAGAGTAAATCAGATGCAGGTTAATCCCCTTGCAGGCTTAACGTTTGAGACTGGTCTTCGGGCGCTGCTAAGACAGGATCCTGATATTATTATGGTGGGAGAGACCAGAGATTCGGAGACAGCATCGATCTCCGTGCGTTCGGCCCTTACGGGACATCTGGTTTTTTCAACCCTTCATACTAATGATGCGGCATCCTCGGCAATTCGTTTGAAAGATATGGGGCTGGAACCTTATCTGATTGCAAATTCACTTGTGGGTGTGGTTGCTCAGAGATTGATGCGTAAGGTATGTCAGGAATGCTGTGAAGAAAGAGAACTGACTGAAGAGGATGAAAGTCTGATCGGTGCCAGCATTGCAGATGGAACACTTCCCCGTATCGTCAAGAAGGCATGCGGCTGTCCGGTCTGCAATAATACCGGTTATCGGGGGCGTATTGCCGTTCATGAGATCATGACGATAGACAAAGAAGTGCGCCGGATGATCACCGAAAACGTTCAGGTGGAAGAGATGAAAGACTATCTGCTCAAAAAGCAGGGAATGAAGACCTTAAAACAAAGTGCATTATACTATTTAAGAAATGGTGTTACAACGGTAGAAGAAGTTATGAAGGTGGCATATTATGAGGAATAGGAAGCGGCAGGCTTCGGACGGGGGATTTACTCTCGTGGAATTGGTTGTCAGCTTTGTGATCATGCTGATGCTGGTGACCCTTAGTGTGGCAGGCGTGCTCGCTTATCAGGATTATGCCGATTATAAAAGGCAGAACAGCTATGCCCAGACGCTTTTTTCGGCGGCCCAGACGAAGCTTACCGGTTATAGTGTCAGAGGGCAGATGCGGCAGCTTAAGGAATCGGCGTCTGATACTGTGGACTTGTCTTTGATCATAACGCCGGACGGAATTTCAGCCTCCGAAAGTGAGAGGGCAGAAATTGTCAAAAACGGAAATATTTATTGTCTGGTAGGTGACCGGGAGAGCTATGAGAAATATCGTGCCGGAGAATATGATGGAAGGAATGATCGGGAGAGCAGGGCGTACCGGGCCTTGTATGGGATCTTCGATGAATTTTTATTTGACAAAAATATTTTAAACGCCTGTATTGCCATAGAGTTTAATCCGGATTGTGGTNAGGTATATANCGTATTATACAGTGATAAGTGCAGTAAATTTACTTATATGGAAACAAGCCGGAACGGGAGAGTGAACATAAATGACAGACAGGAAGATTATCGGAATGAATATATGATAGGCTATTACGGCCTTGATTAGAAAGGAGCCTTCCGTGAAGAAAGAGTGTGATATCAGCCGGGACAATACCGGAGCAACAACCATTGTAGTGATTTGTGTAATGGCTGTTATTATGGCACTTTCATTGGGGCTGTTTCTTACGGCTTCTGTGCTTCTCAGTACATCCGGAAGGACGCTTGCTTCTGAACAAAGCAGGATTTTAGCTGTTTCTTTCAGTGAAGAGGTGGAAGAAATGCTGACTTCGGACCGCTACGCTTTTGGAAGTTTGTCTGCGGAGGAGGCAGGACGTGCAGAAAATACTACGGGAAGTTCGATCTGGTATTATGTGAAACAAAGCATCACTGACGGATCATGGCCTTATTACGATGAGGAAGATACTGTGGTTCACAGTCGTGAAAACGCAGTCCGTACCTTTCAGATCAATCGGGATGGAACTGTGGGAGAGGTGGTGGATATCCGTCTTTCCATGTACTGGATTAGGGAGGGGAATGGTAACAGACCAGGAAAGCTTGTGGTGGAGACAACAGCAGTAAGCAAAGAACAGAGCAGCAGTATTATTGATGTGTATGAATTAGAGCTGACACTGCTTGGTGATTATGAGAGATGGAGCTGGAAACATGTTGAAAAGAAATAAAGAAAAGAAAAATCAGGGAACGACAATGATTACGGTGGTAATTTCTTTTGCACTGCTTCTTTTGTTTGTGACCAGTTATTTCAGAATTCAGAAGCTGTCTACGGAAATGATGATGGATTCGAAGGATATGATTATAAATAACAGCCGTTTGATCGAAGCATTTTATATGGGAGAGACCAATGATCAGATCGTTGCGGACCATACCAACATTAGTTTCACAGGAGAGTGGGGTTCTTTTTATGTGTCGGGGACATTAAAAAGAGCAGATAAAGAAGAATTGAGTGGAACCATTTATTATTTTGATACCACCCGGGCTGATTAGCAGCGGCTCATGGAGGCAGAATGGACAAGAGTTTTTTGGGGAAAAATAGGAATTTTTTGGATGATAACCGAGGAGNCACTTTAACGGAAATGATCGTAACTTTTGCCTTGGNNGGCATATTTATGGCGGCGGCTGTTTCCGTTATTTCATCTGCAGNGNTTACNCANAGTGAGCTGACGGCNTCCATGTATGCGCAANGTGTAGGCGAGATGCTTTTGGATAAAGTGACTGGGGAACTGGCTGCGGCGAGGGCGGATGAAGGAAGGGATATTGCACTTGGTGCGGTCTTAACCGAACAGGAAGAAGATGCATATGGTGACAGCGCAGCCTTTTATGACAGGGAAGGCCGGCCGGTAGTTTGTACGGTGGAGGAAGGACTGCTTTATTTCNATTATGANGACNTNGACTNGGCGNTCGACNCTNANGCCNATATGGGGTTTCGTATCACGCAGATGGAGATAAAAAGAAGAAATGACAAAAATGTTTTGGAAGTGAGCTTTCAAATTAAAAATTTAAAGACAGGTTTTGAGTATTCTACTTTCCGCTGTACCAAATGTTATAATTTCAAAACGGAGGAAGAGTGCCTTAGAATTACGGAAGGAAATGAAATATCCGTATAAAATAAAAGAAAATGTATATGGAAATACAGAAACGGCCATACTATTACTGTCATAGTTAAAGGAGGTAAGAAAATGGCCGAATTAAAATGTTCCGTAGATAATTGTGTTCATAACAAAAGCGAATACTGCTGTAAAGGCGATATTCTTGTGGGCGGTAAGCATGCCTGCTGTGATGACGATACTTGCTGCGAGAGTTTTTCGGAGACAAAAAACGATCGGTTTACCAGTTCCATCGGGCATCCAAGTTCCTTGATCAATATTGATTGTGAGGCAGTTAAGTGCATTTATAACAGTAATTATAAATGTACAGCGGATCACGTCGATATTAAAGGGTGTGGAGCCTGCGACTGTGGAGAGACAGCCTGCTCCACCTTTCAGGAAAAGTAGTAACAATTCAGCATCATTGCCTTGTCATATTAAGCAGTGATGCTGAATTGCTGTGACAGGTATTTTTATCCAAAGAGACAGGCTTGAATATTTTTGTTGTTTGTGATTAAATATTCAATAGCAGTGTATGGTGTACATAGATTTAAGGAATTGATATAAGATGAAAAAGAAAATAATACTTGGTGCATTACTTGTGCTCATGCTCATGCATATGCTTACAGGCTGTGAGCAAAAAGTAATTACGGTTGCAGATATTCAAAGTGAAGACGGGCAGGAAACCGACTACATAGAAATGAAGGAATTTGAATTAAAGGGCAGTGAAGTGGATAAGGCAGAAGATTCAGTGAAGTATTGTGCCCTGTTGATACCTGCCGGATATCAGCCTTCCGAAGAGATAGAAGGAATGTATGTCCATGAGAGAAGGCCTCTTGATTCCTCGAACATTTATTATACGGTTTCACCGGGTGATGCAGATGGAAAGGTATCGGAGAAGCTGACCAAGGAAATTTATGAAGAGACTATTGAAGACGCCTTTTCAGAAGAAGGATGGGAAATAGACCTGCAGATAGAATCTTTTGAAGAGATTGATATGGAGGGTGTGCCGGGATATAAGATCAGAAGTACCTACGATGTGGAAGATGGCCGGATCGAGCAGCTGACATATCTGATTATGGCTGATGATAATTATACCATTACTTATAGTCAGATGGTTGACGATCAGCTAATGGCAGATTTTGATATATCCGGTGATGAGATCCGGC
>WFLX010224420.1_pt1 | contig 21283 bp, 13 predicted proteins | sample 4967041 | NCBI WGS metagenome assembly WFLX01 (sample SAMN12857096, study PRJNA449069) | gut metagenome | isolation source: stool from male and female vole | host: Microtus ochrogaster | place: USA:Florida | collected 2017
GACAGATGATCACTTATACGATCACCGAGGAAGAGGTAGAAGATTACACAACCGTGGTGAACGGATATGATGTGGTTAACACCCATGCACCTGGAAAGACTTCAGTAAACGGAAGCAAGACATGGAATGATAATGAAAACCAGGATGGAAAGCGTCCTGCAAGCATTACAATCCGGTTGTATGCAGACGGAGAAGAGATCGACAGCAAGGTAGTAACAGAAGCAGACAACTGGTCATGGAACTTCGATGAGCTTGACAAATATGCAAACGGAAAAGAGATTAAGTATACTGTTACAGAGGATGNGGTANCNGANTACACAACNGNAGTAAATGGNNANANCGTGATCAATACTCACAATCCTGAGAAGACGTTTGTAANNGGAAGCAAGACNTGGACAGATGCGGATAATCAGGATGGAATCAGACCTACGAGCATCACGATTAACCTGTATGCTAATGGAGTACTTAAGGACAGCAAGACAGTGACCGAAGGCAACAATTGGTCATGGAGCTTTACAGAACTTGACAAGTATGCGGATGGAAAAGAAATCGAGTATACCATCACAGAGGATGTGGTAAATGGTTATACTGCTGATATCAACGGCTACAACGTAGAGAATACGCATACCCCTGAGAAGACAGAAGTAAGCGGAAGCAAGACCTGGAACGATAATGATAACCAGGATGGAAAACGTCCTACAAGTATCACGATCAACCTGTTAGCAAACGGAAAGNCGGCTGGAAGCAAGGTAGTAACAGAAGCAGACGGATGGTCATGGACATTTGATAACCTTGACNAGTATGCAGACGGACAGGAGATTNACTACACNATCANCGAGGAGNAGGTGGAAGATTACACAACCGAAGTGAACGGATATGATGTAAAGAACACTCATGCACCCGGAAAGACATCTGTAAACGGAAGCAAGACTTGGAATGATAATAACAATCAGGACGGCAAGCGCCCTGCAAGCATCACAATCCGGTTGTACGCAAACGGAGAAGAGATCGACAGCAAGGTAGTAACGGAAGCAGATGGATGGTCATGGACATTTGATGAACTTGATGAGTATGCAAACGGAGAAGAGATTGTATACACCATCAGCGAGGATGAGGTAGCTGAATACACAACCGAAGTAAATGGTCATAGCGTGATCAATACTCACAATCCTGAGAAGACGTTTGTAAGTGGAAGCAAGACCTGGACAGATGCAGAGAATCAGGATGGAGTCAGACCTACGAGCATTACGATTAACCTGTATGCAAACGGAGTACTTAAGGACAGCAAGACAGTAACCGAAGGCAACAACTGGTCATGGAGCTTTACAGAACTTGACAAGTATGCAGATGGTGAAGAAATCGAGTATACCATCACAGAGGATGTGGTAAAAGGCTATACGACTGAGATCGATGGATACAACGTAGAGAATACGCATACCCCTGAGAAGACAGAAGTAAGCGGAAGCAAGACCTGGAACGATAATAACAATCAGGACGGCAAGCGCCCTGAAAGCATCACGATCAAGCTGCTTGCAAACGGTAAAGAAGTGGACAGCAAGACAGTAACAGAAGCAGACGGCTGGTCATGGACATTTACAGGCCTTGACAAGTATGCAGAGGGACAGGAGATTAACTATACAATCATCGAGGAAGAAGTAGATGATTATTCCGCGGAAGTTGACGGATATGACGTGATCAACACTCATACACCCGGAAAGACTTCAGTAAACGGAAGCAAGACCTGGAATGACAATGGTAACCAGGATGGAAAGCGTCCTACAAGCATTGTAATCCGGTTGTATGCAGACGGAGAAGAGATTGACAGCAAGACAGTAACAGAAGCAGACGGCTGGTCATGGACATTTGATGAACTTGATAAGTATGCAAACGGAACAGAGATTAAGTATACCGTTACAGAGGATGCAGTAGAGGATTACACGATCGAAGTAAATGGTTACAGCGTGATCAATACCCACAATCCTGAGAAGACGTTTGTAAGCGGAAGCAAGACATGGAATGATGAAAACAATCAGGATGGAAAGCGTCCTGCAAGCATCACAATCAACCTGTTTGCAAACGGAGCACTGAAGGATAGCAAGGTTGTAACAGAGAAAGACAACTGGACATTTAAGTTTGAGAACCTTGATAAGTACGCAGATGGAGAAGTAATCGAATATACCATCACGGAAGATGCCGTAGAATATTATGAGACCCAGATCAACGGAACCAGAGTATTTAATACTCATATACCGGAGAAGACCACAGTTGAGGGAAGCAAGACCTGGGAAGCTGATGAAAACGGCGAAGAAGCAATACCTGAGAGCATCATAATCCGGCTGTATGCAAATGGAACAGAAGTAGACAGCAAGACCGTAACAGAAGCAGATGGCTGGAAGTGGAGCTTTACGAACCTTGATAAGTTTAAAGACGGTAAGGAAATCACTTATACTATCACAGAGGATAGAGTACTTGATTACTCTACAGAAGTTAACGGGTATGATGTAATAAATACCTACACGCCTGATTACACCCAGATAAGTGTTACAAAAGTATGGGATGATAATGATGATCAGGATGGAATCAGACCGGACTCCATTATGGTTCAGCTTTACGATGGACTGTTTAAGAAGGGTGAAGCAGTAGAACTGAATGAAGGCAACAATTGGTCATATACTTGGTCAAATCTGCCTGATTCAAGATTTGGTTTGAAGATTAACTACTCTGTAAAGGAAGTCGGTTCAGTTGACGGATACGAAGCAGAGGTTATTGACGGAACTACTACAACGATTACCAATGTGCATGTTCCTGAAACTGTAGAAGTAAACGGAGAAAAGACCTGGAACGATAATGAGGATCAGGATGGAATCAGACCTACAAGCATTATCATCAATCTGTTAGCAGACGGAGAAGTAATTGACAGCGTAGAGGTAACAGAAGCCGATGAGTGGAAGTGGAGTTTCACAGAGTTACCGAAGAACAAGAATGTGAATGGCGTTGTTTCTGAAATTGTTTATACAATCACAGAGGAAGAAGTAGATGGTTACGAGACGGAGATTACCGGATTTGATGTTACCAATACTCATACGCCGGAAGTGATTGAGATTGAAGGAACCAAGACTTGGGATGATGCTAATAACCAGGATGGAATCAGACCTACAAGCATTACAGTTCACCTGTTTGCAAATGGAACAGAAGTAGACAGCAAGACTGTAACAGAAGCAGATGGATGGTCATGGAAGTTTGAAAACCTTGATAAGTACAAAGAGGGTGTAGAAATTGAGTATACACTTACAGAAGATGTAGTAGATGGATATTCAACAACAGTAGATGGCTTTGACATTACTAACAGCTATACACCTGGAGTAACCAGCCGTACAGTAAATAAGGTTTGGGATGATGCTGGAAACAGAGATAATCTTCGTCCTGTATCCATTCGGGTTCAGCTTTACGCGGACGGTGAAGCTTATGGTGAGGAAGTGATCTTAAGTGAGGCAAATGGTTGGAGCTACACATGGAGTGATCTTGCGGAGAAGAAGGATGGAGAGCTCATCACTTACACAGTGGCTGAGACAGTAATCGTTGATGGTTATACAGTAAGCTATAGTGATGATACCTTTGTAATCACCAACACTCATACACCGACACCGACACCTACACCGGGCAATACACCTACACCGGGCAATGAGCAGCCTACACCTACACCGGGCGATGAGCCTACACCTACGCCGGGAATTAATCCGACACCTGGAACAACCCCCGGAACAACACCTACGCCGAATGACGAGGAAGTATTGGGTGCAAGAAGAAGCAAAAATGCAGTACTTGGAGCTAGAAGAGGTCCGAAGACGGCAGTATTAGGTAAACGTAGAAGACCGTCAACAGGAGATAGTCTTGCACTTCTCATCTGGATTATGNTATTATCATTAGGAGCAGGCGGAGCAGTTACCTCTTCCACAATGCTCAGGATANAAAAANAGAGATGAGAAATAAGGAGTAAAAAGATGTATAAAAAGTTGATTCTGATGCTTACATGCGGTATGCTGGTGCTTTCACTGGCAGGGTGCGGTAAGAATAATCAGGAATNNGCTGAAGTAAATGAAGAATCAGCAGTGGATAATTCCGCTGCTGATTCTGCTAATGCTTCGGTAGATTCCGTTAAGCTTCCGGAGCTTANTNNGGAAGAAGAATTTNTTTANGANCCGGCAATGCTGGCATGTTCTCTGCCCAAGGGCTTTAAGCCGGATTCCAGTGAAGAGGGCATGTGGGTTCATAAGAGTTATCCTACAGATCTTTCTACGATCACCTATGATATTTCTGACAGTAGTGAGGAACTTAAGGGGATGTCTCTGGACGTTTATAAGAGCCTTATGGAAGAGGATTTTTTAAATAGTTATGGAGATGAAGTTACATTAAATATCAGCTCTTATGATAATATTGTTATAGATCATAGAAGTGGATTCAGAATTATGATGAGCTACGAGTTCAAGAATATGGAATATGAGCAGTTGACTTATATTTTGTTTAATGGAGATGAACTCCATAACCTGACTTTTTCACAGGAGAAAGACAAAGGCTGGATGGACGATTTCGAAGCCTGTGCTGAGACGATACATTTTGTGAAAACGGGAAATTGAGGATAAAAAATCGCTTTCTGGACTTTGTATTCGGGGTGTGCTATAATAACCTTATAAAGGGAATAGAGTTATAATATATGGTAGTAAATAAAGGATGTAAAGCAGCAAACGCAATGCTTTACATCTTTTAAGTAAACAAGTAAAAGAAAGAAGTGGGGTAGCATGCGAAAAAAACTGATTATGGCACTGTTGGTGATATTGGTTTGTACAGTTGCCGGTTGCGGAAACAAGAATAAGGATGAATCTGAAGGGGACGAGGAAAACAGTGTTACAGAAGTAATAGATGTGCAGGCAGCACAAGTGCCGGGGGAGGATTCTTCTGAAAATGCTGATAAAGCAGATGAAGCAGATGAAGTCGAAAATGTGAATGAGACATCGGCATTTTTCTCGTCTGCGGACTTGTTGTGGATTCTTCCCAAAAGCTTCCGGGCGCTTGACGGCGAGGTAGGCGTATATGTTTCCAGAGATTATCCGAAAGATACATCGACGGTTATGTATGTAATTGCAGAAAGCGACGAAAATATTTCGGATGTTTCACAGGATGAGTTCCGGGAAATGATGGAAGCTGATTTTTTGGACGCTTACGGGGATCAGGTGAGCATTAACATCACTAACTATGAGAAGATAAAGGTGAACAGGCGCAGCGGACTCCGCATTGACATGGAATATGAGTTTAAAGGGGCGGAGTATGAACAGATAGAGATTATGCTCTATAACGGAGATGAGTCTCATATTATTAATTATACGCAGGAAAAGGGCGGCAAGTGGGCGGATGAATTTGAAAACAGCATATCCTCCCTGAATTTTGCTGATTAAGTAAGAAATGTATCAGAAAGAACGCAATATGGACAAGATTATGTTCAGTAAAATAAGAATAGGAAAGATCACTTTTCAGATCGTTGATCTTCTGTTTATCCTGTGCCTTTTTTTCTTTGGCTTTATGATCCGTTGGAAGTTGATGCCCATAGAATCCGCAGATTATTGGGGATTTTTGAAAGATTGGATGGAACAGATCAGGGAGGGCGGAGGTTTCCGCTCTCTGGATCATCAGATCTCGAATTATACATCGCCGTATATGTATATTATGTGTCTGGTGTCGTACATCAGTAAGAACGATCTATATGCACTGAAGATGGTGTCTGTGATTTTCGATTATGCAGCTTCGATTGCTGTTTTTTTGATTATTTATCAGATCAGCCAGAATATGAGAAGATCGCTCTTCGGTATGGTGGCAATTTTGCTTTCACCGGCGGTCATACTGGATGGAGCGTACTGGTGTCAGTGTGATATCATTTACACCACGTTCATTTTGTATGCATTATATCATTTTTTTAAGGGTGACAGTGAGACCTGTTTGATTTTTGTGGGGATATCCTTTGCATTTAAACTTCAGACGCTGTTCATTGTCCCGTTCTTACTGATTATGTGGTTAAAGAACCGGACAATTAAGCTGACACATTTTGTGTGGATTCCGATTGTTTATGTACTGAGCGCTGTTCCGGCATGGCTGTTGGGGCGTGACTTTAAAGAATTAATGCTGATTTATTTTGATCAGTCAGGGACATATCCCTGGGGAACGTTGGAATATCCCAATATTTATGCGCTTCTTGGGGAAGTAATGCCGGATATGCGGCATGCGGCGGAAGTGAGCGGAGCAGGAGTATTTCTGACGATCATGCTTCTAGGTGTGATTGCCTATTACCTTTACACGAAGGATATCAATCTTACGGATGAGTTATTAGTGACATTGGCTTTGTTTACGGTGGCGCTTGTGGTATATTGTCTGCCGCATATGCATGACAGATATGGGTTCCTGATTGATCTGCTGGCGGTGGTCTATGGGATGCTGAATGTGAAAAGACTGCCGGTTATGTGTGGATTTTTTGTGGTGTCTATAGTAAGCTTTATGCCCTATTTGATCGCTGTACACATCGTTCCAATCCAATATGCAGCACTGGTCCTTTTGGGGCTTCTCATGTATGTGGGGTATGATCTGTACAGGCAGATCAGGGCAAACAGTTTACAATACTAATATCCAGTCTTTTAACCATCTGAGGTGAAGTCCCCATTCTCGGGAAACAGGAAGGCCGGAGACAACAGGGAAGAATAAGAAGAAGCAGAGAATGGCTATTACCAGATAAGCGGTAATAGCTTTTTTGCCCCATGGAAAATGTTCTTTGATCCTCTGCATGGTATAGGCCATCATCAGCATGACAAAGATAATGGCAGGAAAGTAGTGATAAATAAAGGTGATCCGGCTGATAGACATCCAGGGAACATATTGTGCCATATATGCAATGCAGAGGAAACGGGCTTTTTTATCCCGTTTAAAAATCCAGCGGAAGAATACATAAAAGACGCAGGGAATTCCGATCCACCAGATGGCAGGGTTTCCCATACAGCTTATAGAGCTGACTTTATCCGCACTTACGGCATCGTTGGCATAAAGGAGCGGCATCCAGTTTATCGGCCATTCATAGAAGGGAGAACTGTAATAGTGCTCGGCTAACAGGTTAGAATTGTAATCAAACATATAAATGGTTCCCTGAATTACTTTATCGATCAAGTTTTTGTATGGCGAATATCCAACTACTGGAATAAAGCAGAGCGTGTAGACGGCAAGGGTGATAACAATAAAGAAGATACAGCAGAAGCCAAACAACCGCAGAACCTGCTTTTTGGGAAAATGAAAAAGGGTATGCCAGATGAAGAGAACAGCAAGCCCGATTCCGGCATAAACGCCGGTCCACTTGGTTGCCACACCGAGAGCCATGCTGATTCCGCAAAGAGCAAGTGGTGTATAAACATATCGGGGCGGAAAAGTTTCCGTTTGACAGGCTTTGGTACGGCGGTATTTATGATCTTTTTGGATGTATTGATACATGTAGTAATACATCAGCAGAATAAAAAATGCTGCGAAGATATCAATGGTTGCGATACGGGACAGGGTATAATGCATACAGTCGAAAGCAAGAAGAGCAGTGGCGGCAGTGGCGATATAGGTGTCCTTAAACAGTCTTTTGGCAAACAGGTACATCAGAAGAAGGATCAAAATGCCAAAAAGGGCAGGCATAAAACGCCATCCGAAGGGGGTCATACCGAAAATGAGAACCCCTAGGGAGATTAAAATCTTTCCCAAATGGGGATGGGTAGTCTCATAGGTGGTAAGTCCGTGAAGAAATTCATAGGCAGTGCGGCCGTGATAGACTTCGTCGAACATCGTTCCATTCATATAGGTCTTTACTTCCGGAAACATTTTCTGCTCGTCAAACAGTTCAGGATAGTCGGCGGCATTGACAGGAAGAATGATACTGCCGTCCGGCGCCTGCGCTGTTATCTCATTCAATACAGTCTGTTCATCCGTACAGACGATCCCCAGATACCGTAGATTATAATTGATCATGATGTTATTCCATGCAAAAACAGATTCTGCAACGGCTTCTCCGTTAATGACTTCCCAGCTTCCGGTCACTTCATTGAATGCAGAGAGAGAAAAATGCCGGGTATTTAAGTTCCCGAGAAAAACGGAAAGGGAAGATATGTCAATGTAATCCCCGAAATCCAGAACAATATCCCGGTTTGAACTATCGGCAGTATAGTAAGTTTCCGGGGCATAAGTATTTCCCAGACGGAAAAAAACAAGCAGAGTAAATACAGCGGTCAGACTGCCGGCACAGATCGTATCTTTACGGCTCCAGAAGCCGGGATCCTTCGGAAATAATAGGTTAAAAATTCGGGTGAAAAATTTCTTTATGTAGGTAAGTAGTTTATTCATCGATGGTGATGCTCCTTTTGACAAGTTGTACTCTAATCAGTATAGCAATTTGTGAAAGCGGATACAATACTTATAAATTTATTTTCATTCAGGAGGAGATCACATGAAAACATATATGCAGATAACGAACATCCGCGGAAGGGAGATACTTGATTCCAGAGGAAATCCTACGGTGGAGGCGGAGGTTATACTCACAGATACCATGACCGGGAAGCGCTATGCAGGCAGGGCATCGGTTCCGTCAGGAGCAAGTACGGGAAAGTTCGAAGCGGTAGAACTTCGGGATGCACAGACAAGGTATTTTGGGCTGGGGGTAACCAAGGCGGTATCCAACATCAATACAAAGATAAAGGAAGCGCTCTGCGGAAAGAACGGATTAAATCAGATTGAGATTGACCGGACTTTGATTGAGACGGACGGAACAGATAACAAGGGGAATCTGGGAGCTAATGCCACACTGGCGGTATCCATGGCGATGGCAAGGGCGGCGGCAGTATCACTCAACATTCCGTTGTATCAGTATTTGGGGGGCGCTTATACCAGACTGATGCCGGTTCCCATGATGAATATTTTGAACGGCGGAAAGCATGCGGCAAATACCGTTGATTTTCAGGAGTTTATGATTATGCCGGTGCAGGCAGAAAGCTTCGCAGATGGGCTGCGGATATGCGCGGAGATTTATCACTTTTTAAAGAAGATCCTGGAGGAGAAACATCTTACCACAAGTGTGGGAGACGAGGGCGGTTTTGCACCGGATCTTCCCGATGCGGAGGCTGTTCTTGATCTGATTGTATCGGCAATTGAAAAAAGCAATTATTTTCCAGGTCAGGATATTAAAATAGCTCTTGACGTTGCTTCCAGTGAATTATACAATGAGAAAACAGGCATGTATCATTTCCCTGGTGAGAGTTCTCTTAAGGGGAAGGAGGTTGTGCGTGATACTTCAGAAATGATTGCATATTATGAAGACTTGATTTCTAAATATCCGATCCTCTCCATTGAAGATGGACTTGCGGAGGATGACTGGGACGGCTGGAAGCATTTGACTGAGAGGCTGGGAGATAAGATCCAGCTTGTGGGAGATGACCTTTTTGTAACCAACACCAAACGTCTGGATGCCGGAATTAAGCTTCATGTCGCAAACGCAATTCTTGTAAAGGTCAACCAGATCGGTACGGTATCAGAAGCCATGGAAGCGATTGAAATGGCGCAGAAAAACGGATATAAAGCGGTAATCTCACATCGTTCGGGAGAGACAGAGGACACCTTTATTGCAGATCTGGCAGTTGCAGTAAATGCCGGACAGATCAAGACGGGTGCACCCTGCCGGAGTGACCGTATCGCCAAATATAACCAGCTTCTTCGGATTGAGGAAGAGCTTGGATGTGTTGCAGCATATAAAGAACCGTTTAATAAGATCTAAAAGAGTAAAGAACGAAGGAAGAGAGAGGAAAGGAACAGATGAGAAAGAGTACTTCAGGGAAAGTCAGGACTATGGTGAAGAGGGCTTGCGCCGTATTACTGATGGTAGTCATGCTGGGAATGCTTCCGGCACAGACGGCACAGGCAGTAACAGCAAACGGGGCAATTGCACGGGGAATTGATGTGTCAAAGCACAACGGAGCCGTGAATTGGGGACAGGTTGCCGCATCGGGAATTAAATTTACCTTTATTAAGGTAGGAAGCACCAACAGCGGCATTGATCCGCAGTTTGCTGCAAATATTACGGGAGCCCAGGCGGCAGGTCTTAAGACAGGAGTTTATATTTACTCTTATGCAACCACGCCGGAACAGGCAATCAATGAGGCAAATCTGGTACTGGAATGGATTGCTCCGTACACAGTGAATTATCCGGTGGTCTTTGACATAGAAGATAAATGTCAGAGAGGACTTTCCAATGAGCAGCTTATTAGTATTATCAATGCATTTTGTACAACCATTGATGCAGCCGGTTATTATCCTATGGTTTACACCTACAAAAATATGTTTACTCAGAGAATGGACAATGCGGGCTGGGACAGATGGGTAGCCCAATATGCAGATTCTTGTGAGACAAACAATAACGTATGTTTTTGGCAGTATACCAGTAAAGGAAGTGTAAGCGGAGTCGGCGGTAATGTGGATATGAATTATCAGTATAAGGACTATAGCAGCCTGATCATTCCGGAAGGCTTCCTTCCGCATAACGGCAATGTGCGGTTTTATCAGAACTGGCGCATGCAGAAGGGCTGGGTTGCTTATAATGACACTCGTTATTTCCTTGACGGAGCGGGAAATCTGGTTCGTGGATGGTTTACGGATACCACAGGAACCTACTATTTGTCACCGGCGGACGGAAGCATTGCCAGAGGTCAGTGTCAGGTGGACGGTGCGGATTTTTATTTTACGGCAGAGGGAATCAAGACCACTGGATGGGTGGTTTTAAATGACCAAAGGTATTTTTACGAGCCTGCAAACAACGGCATTATGAAAAGAGAATGGCTCAGCGATGAGAAGGGCAATTTCTACTTCTTTGATCGTACAGATGGACATATGCTTACGGGAGCGCAGGTCATTGATAATGTGGAATACCTGTTCAGTGCAGAAGGTATTCGTCAGGGTGGATGGGTAAGCCTTGAGAACGGAACTTTTTATTATGATCCGGCAACAGGAGCTAAGGTCAGAGGATTCCTGGATGATGCCAAAGGGCGTCATTACCTGTCGCCGGATGACGGTCACATGGTTTCGGGAGCAGTTACCATTGATAAAAACCAGTATTTATTCAACCCAGAGGGCGTTATGGTTACGGGTATGGCAGCGAGAGAAGATGGCTCGTATTATTACGATCCGGCAACCGGAGCAATGGTCACCGGCTGGTTTGCAGCGGCCGATCAGACTTATTATGCAGATGCCCAGGGCCATGTTGTGACTGGTGTATACGAAATTAATAAGCAGCCGTATTACTTTAACGAAAAGGGTGCTCTTGTAAGAAACGGAGAAGTGGAAATTGAGGGTGCTCTCTATACCACAACACCGGAAGGGGTATTAGTACAGGTCGAAGCAGCAATGGCCGGAGAGGAAATGCCGGTATCTGCTGAATGAGGGCCATAGCTGGCAGCAATGGCAGGCGGGGAAACGCTGGTATCTGCTGAGTGAAGGCCATAGCTGGCATTACTTGAAAGAAAATGCTTGAAATCTATTGGTTTATATGTTACACTTAGCGTTGTATTGCGATGGACTGCATGTCAGGAAATCGTTGGCTTTTAGGAGGTATAAGGATGACAGCACTCAGAATTATTATTCAGATTATATTCATATTATTATGTATTGCACTTACAGCGCTGGTGTTAATGCAGGAAGGTAAGTCGGCAGGTTTGGGAGCCATAAGCGGTGCAGCTGAGACATACTGGGGTAAGAACAAGGGACGTTCCATGGAAGGGAAGCTTGTTAAGATCACCAAGTATCTGGCAGTCGGGTTTATGGTATTGACTATCATTTTAAATCTCAGTGTATTTTAGGACTTAAGGCATTCTTGCAAAAGAATGCCTTTTTTGTCTTATAAGAAATAGAAGGAATTGTGGAGCGTTTTGACTATGCATGAAAAAAGAAAAAAGTTAATTTGTGAATTGGTTGAGGATGAATGTTATGTTCCTATGAAAGAAAAGGAGCTTGTGGTTTTCATGCAGGTCAGGCCCGAGGAGCGGGAGGAACTGAAGACAATCCTGGCCGAGCTGGTGGCAGAGGGAAAGCTCTGTCTGACCAAACGTGGAAAATATATAAAGGGCGACGGCAGAAAGGATAGACTGACAGGAACCTTTATCAGTAACGCCAAAGGTTTTGGCTTTGTGGAAATAGAGGGAAGAGAGCAGGATTTGTTTATCCCTGAGGAGAAAGTGAACGGGGCTTTCCACAAAGACAGGGTAGAAGTGAAACTTCTGCCGGGACAAAGCGGTAAACGGCAGGAAGCGGAAGTGACATCTGTTCTTTCTCATGGAATTACAAGTCTGGTGGGAACCTACGATAATGCCGGGCATTTTGGGTTTGTGATTCCGGATAATGGGAAAGTGGCTTCTGATATTTTTGTTCCCAAAGAGCGTTCTAAGGGAGCGGTCACCGGACATAAGGTGGTAGTGGAGCTGACGGATTATGGTGATAGGAAACACAGTCCGGAAGGAAAGGTTACAGAGATTCTTGGGCATGTAAATGATCCGGGAGTGGATATCCTTTCTATTGTCAGAGGATTTGAACTTCCGGAAGAGTTTTCAGAGAAAGTGTTAAATCAGGCAATGCGTGTGGCAAAAGATGTAAGCGGGAAAGACCGAGAGGGACGTAAGGATCTGCGGGATACGCTTATGGTCACCATTGACGGTGAGGATGCGAAGGATCTGGATGATGCAGTGAGTCTTTCGAAAGAAGGAGAAAATTATGTGCTCGGGGTTCACATTGCAGATGTGACCAATTATGTTCAGGAAAATTCCGCATTAGATCATGAGGCTTTTGAACGGGGAACCAGCGTATATTTGGTGGATCGTGTGATTCCCATGCTGCCTCATGCGCTTTCCAACGGGATATGCTCCCTGAATATGGGGCAGGACAGATTGGCGCTCAGCTGTCTGATGACTCTGGATACCAAAGGAAACGTAATCAGCTATGAGATTGCGGAGACCGTTATCAATGTGGATCAGAGAATGTCTTATACGGATGTAAATCGTGTACTTCAGGATGATGAGAGTGCTATCCGTGAATACGAAAGATTTGTGCCGATGTTCCGGCTTATGAAAGAATTGGCGGATATTGTCCGTCAAAAACGTCATGCACGGGGATCTATTGATTTTGATTTTCCGGAAAGTAAGATTATTCTGGATAAAAATGGTGTGCCTCTGTCCATAGAACCCTATGAGAGGAATGCGGCAACCCGAATTATCGAGGATTTTATGCTGCTTGCAAATGAAACGGTGGCACAGCATTTTTATTGGCAGGAGCTTCCTTTTGTATATCGGACCCATGATAAACCGGATCCGGAAAAGATTTTAAAGCTTTCCACATTTATCAATAATTTTGGTTATTATATAAAGATAAAGAGCGGTGACAATGAAGTGCATCCGAAAGAAATCCAAAAACTTCTCGGAAGGATTGAAGGGAGTCCAGAAGAGGCATTGATCAGCCGACTGGCATTAAGAAGCATGAAAAAAGCGCAATATACCGTGGATTGCACGGGACATTTTGGATTGGCATGTCAGTATTACTGCCATTTTACATCCCCCATCAGGCGTTATCCGGATCTGCAGATCCACCGCATTATCAAAGAGCAGCTCCGGGGCAGACTGAGTGAAGAGAGAATTAGTCATTACGAGGCAATTCTGCCGGAAACTGCAAAGCATTCTTCGGATATGGAGCGCCGTGCAGACGAGGCGGAGAGAGAGACTGATAAGCTGAAAAAGGTTCAATACATGGAACAACGGATCGGGCAGATTTTTACGGGAGTCATATCCGGAATTACTTCGTGGGGGATTTATGTGGAGCTGCCGGATACCGTGGAAGGACTGGTTCATGTGTCTAAGATAGAGGGTGATTTTTTTTATTACAGAGAAGACACCTATGAAATGGCGGGAAGAGATACTGGAAAGACATACAGACTTGGACAAAAGGTGAATGTGATCGTGGACGGGGTGGATTATAATACAAAGACTGTTGATTTTGTTTTTGCATTGGAAGGAGATGAGAGTGATGGCGAAGGAAGAGATGAAGCTTGTCGCGAATAATAAGAAGGCATATCATGATTTTTTTATAGAGGAGACTTATGAAGCTGGAATCGTTCTTCACGGAACGGAGGTCAAATCCCTTCGAATGGGAAAGTGCAGTATCAAGGAAGCATTTATCCGCATTGAAAACGGAGAGGTTTATGTATATGGTATGCATATCAGTCCTTATGAGAAAGGAAATATATTTAATAAAGATCCTCTTCGAATCAAAAAGCTTTTGCTCCACAAGCAGCAGATCCGCAAGCTGATCGGGAATAGTTCCGAAAAAGGCTATACCATCGTGCCGCTTAAGGTATATTTCAGTAATGGAAGAGCGAAAATCGAAATCGGTCTGGCAAAAGGTAAAAAACTGTATGATAAAAGACAGGACATTGCCAAAAAGGATCAGAAGCGTGAAGCAGAAAAGGAGTTAAAGGTAAGGCTGAGGGCATAAAACTGCCGAAGATTTATGAAGCAGGCAGCTTGCTTTTTGAAGAGGAAGTCTATATAATAGAATTGCATACGGGATAGTAAAGGTTTCGACAGGGGCCTTGCAGCTGGAGAAGCTATCCGCAGGCGATGCGTCAAATCGCAAAAATAAATATAAACGCTGAAGATAATTTAGCATACGCTGCCTAATGGCAGCTGTCTGACTTAGGGCACCTGCACTTTAAGACCCAGGCATCGACTATGCAGGAAACGACACAGGCTAAGCTTTGCACCTGTGGGCGTATTATGAAGCTACTAAAACCGGAAGAATGTCAGTTTTCGGCCGGCAGAGGGAATGGGACGGAGCAATCCGCCTGAAATAACTGACTATGATAGTAGAAGGACAGGGAATGGGTCTTTGGACGCGGGTTCGACTCCCGCCTATTCCATAGGAGGCGCGCTTAAGCCGGGAAAGAGGTTTGGAAGCGTGCTTTTTCGTTTCGTAAATCTGTACATAGGAAGTGTACAGTGGGTCTGAGCGGCTATGAGGAGATGTGTACTATGTCAGAACAAAAGGATTATTGTGTGGATGGTTACCGTTTTGCATCGCTGGAGGATGCGAAGGAAGCACAGGTAGAGAAGATTAAGGCAGATTATTTTGATGCAAAGCTTCAGGGCAAAAATAAGGAGAGCATGCTTGCTGTTTACGATAAGGTGCTGGATGAAAAGATTTTTGAAACGCCCATAGGCTGGGAATATCTGAAAAAACTGCAGCGACAGCTCCAGCGCAGCGGTGCACAGGAGGAGCAGATCCGTCCGATCCCGCTTTATTTGACATTTTCCCATCGTAAAGAGAGCGAAGAGGCGGAAAAGCCGGTCCGGGTAAGGGTCATGCCTTCCCAAAAGGTAAGCGCAGAGAAAAGAAGACTGCAGACATCTGTGATTATGAATATTCTGCTGGTTATTTTGGTAATTGCTATGTTTGCCATTACACTAAACAGTAAAAATCCCAATATTTTAAATTACCGAAAACAGATTCTGAATGAGTATGCTTCCTGGGAGCAGGAGTTAACAGAGAGAGAAAGAGCTGTGAAAGAGAAGGAAAGTATGCTCGGCATGGAGTAATTCACATATTTATCATAAATTTGTATTACACTGATTTCAGAAATGGTTGGAGGTGTATGCTATGGAGCAACTTAAAATTCTTGTGGTGGATGATGAAGCAAGAATGAGGAAGCTGGTTCGGGATTTTTTGGTAAAAGGCGGTTATGAAGTGATTGAGGCCGAAGACGGCAGTCAGGCACTGGATATTTTTTTTGAGCAGAAGGATATTGCACTGGTGATACTGGATGTGATGATGCCCCAAATGGATGGATTTTCGGTGTGTAGAGAAATCCGGGAATATTCCAAGGTTCCGGTTATCATGCTGACGGCGAAAGGGGATGAACGGGACGAGCTTCAGGGATTTAAACTGGGAGTGGATGAGTATATTTCCAAACCTTTCAGTCCCAAAATTCTTGTGGCGAGAGTGGAGGCAATCCTTAGAAGAACGAATCAGCTCGACGTGGATGAAAATCTGGAAGCTGGAGGAATTGTGGTAAATAAAGCGGCACACAGTGTGACCATTGACGGGGAATCCATAGACCTAAGTTACAAAGAATTTGAACTTTTAAGTTATTTCCTTGAAAATAAGGGCATTGCGCTTTCCAGAGAAAAGATTTTAAATAATGTGTGGGATTATGATTATTTTGGTGATGCCAGAACCATCGATACTCATGTGAAGAAACTTCGCAGTAAAATGGGTACAAAGGGTGATCTCATCAAGACTATATGGGGAATGGGATATAAGTTTGAATGTGAATAATGCTTTAGAAATACTGTCAAATAACACTGCCGAATGGAAATAATTTGTCAAAATCGGCCGGTAATGATACAATAAAATGATAAGATAGATTTACGGGGAGAAAGGGTTTTTTAATACAATGAATATTCAAATGCAGGTCGGTGGATTGCTGGTCATGTTTTTACTGCAATACTTTTACAGCCGGCAGGAAGTAATGGGGTTATATACGGAAAAGCTTTTTAAAAGAGCATTACATGTCACGATAGTATGTCTGATATTGGATATTGTATCAGTAGTTTTGATTGTAAATCGTGATATAATCCCTTTGTGGCTGGTTAATTTAGAGTGTAAAGCATATCTGGTATCTTTGCTCGGAAATGGTTATATGGCAATGATCTATGCCTGCTCAGATATCTATCATAAAGAAATGACAAGTCGTTATGCACATGTTTTTGGAGTGGCTGTTTTATTGATGGGTGCATTAATTTTTGCCCTCCCGATCCGGATATTTAATGAGGGCCATGTAGTGTATACTTACGGTCCGGCGTGCATTGCAACATATATCGGCGCTTTGTTTTCTCTGCTTGCAACATTTTTCATCATAACCAAAAATCGAGAAATAATGAACTGGAAACGCCGCAGGGCGATTATGATATGGCTTGGGATGTGGGTTGCTGCGGCGCTTATACAGCTTTTTAACAGCAGTATTCTTTTAGTCGGATTTACAAGTGCTTTGGGAATGGTCATACTGTTTTTTGAACTGGAAAATCCGGAAGCCAACATCGACAGAAAGACCGGCGTTTTTAACCGCTATGCGCTTGCGGATTACATGAAGCAGAAGTATCGCGAGGAGGAGGACTGCTGTGCGATAGTAGTCACCTTTAAAGACAGGCAGTCAAAAGAGATTAAAGCAGATCAGATAGAAGCGGCAATATTAAAAATATCACAGTTTTTGCGTTCGGCTTCTGCGGGCAAAATCTTTAAAACCGATGATAAGGAATTTGTTCTGGTATTTAAAAACCACGAAGAACTCCGTGAAACTTTTGTGGCAATTGAAAGCCGGTTCCGTAAAAGATGGCTGAAGGATAACGATGATAAAGAAGGAATCTATCTACAGCCTTATTACATAGCTGTTCCGAGTAAGAAGATAGCAGAAAACGTGGAAGAATTACTCGAATTGCTGAAGTTCTTCAAATCCCATCGGATGAATAATCCTGAGGATCGAATCTTTATTCTGGATAAGGACAGTATTACGCAAAAACAAGCCAGAGAACAGATTCTGGCGGAGCTTAAGCTGGCTATGGATGAAGAGAGGGTGGAGGTTTTCTTTCAGCCGATATATGCTATCGGACCGCAGAGATTTGTTGCTGCAGAAGCGTTGGTGCGTATCCGAAGAAGGGATGGGAGTATTCTAATGCCCGGTGATTTTATACCTGTAGCTGAGGAGACCGGACAGATCAGCCGGCTGGGAGAAATTGTATTTGCAAGAACCTGCCGGTTTATTAAGGAAAATGATATTCGAAAATATGGCTTGGAATATATTGAAGTGAACTTGTCGGTGATTCAATGTGAGAGTAAAGAACTGTCGGAAAATTACATAGAAATTATGAAACGGTATCAGGTGGACCCGGCATTGATTAATCTTGAGATTACGGAATCTGCTTCTGTTATTATGAAAAGCGTTCTTCTGGACAATATGAATGCGATGATAGAGGATGGGTTATCCTTTTCTTTAGATGATTTCGGCAATGGACAATCCAATCTGAATTACATTGTGGATATGCCGGTTGAGATTGTTAAGTTTGACCGTAATATGACAAAGGCTTATTTTGAAAGCGAGAAAGCGAAGTTTGTGCTGCAGGCTACGGTGAATATGATACATGAAATGAATTTAAAGGTAGTGGCAGAAGGCGTTGAGACAGCAGAGCAGCTTGCAGAACTTGAAAAGATCGGAATTGATTATATACAGGGATTTTATTTTTCAAGGCCGTTGGAGAAAGAAAAATTTATCGACTTTCTTAAGGAGAACAATAAACAGAAAACCGAGTAAGGGAGATGGCCATTTTTGAAGTTTTCAATTCGAAAGCAGTTTGCGTTTGTTTTTGGACTGTTGATGGCGGGAACGGTGCTTTTGTGCTGGTTTATAAATAATACGTTTCTGGAAGAGTATTACTTACGGAATAAGCAGAAAGCAATGATGAATGCATACAGAGTGATCAATCAGGCATCCAACGAGGGAACTATCGGAAGCGACAGATTTGATATCGAATTTCAAAATATCTGCGGCAGAAACAATATTAATATCATTATTTTGGATGCGCAGACACAGACCATCAAAACTTCTATGAGTAACTATGAGCTTCTCAGCAGACAGCTTTTAGAGTATTTATTTGAAAAGAATCCAAATACGAAAGTAAAGACGCTGGCAGAAGAAGAAAATTACGAAATGAATATAATAAGAGAGGAACGTCTTCAGCAGGAATATGTGGATATGTGGGGCGTTCTTGACAATGGAAATCTGTTTCTTTTCCGGACACCTTTAGAGGGAATCCGTGAGAGCGTTGCACTTGCAAACCGCTTTCTTGCTTATGTGGGAGTTGGGGCTGCAATATTCAGTGCGTTGATCATCCTGATTGTTTCCAGAAAGGTCACAGAGCCGATTATGGAGCTTACCCATATTTCTGAGAAGATGATCCGCTTGGATTTTGATGCAAAATATACGGGGAAAAGCCGGNCAGAAATAGCACTTTTGGGGCAGAATATCAATGAACTTTCCGAAACGCTGGAAACCNCCATTTCGGAATTGAAAAGTGCAAATAATGAATTAANGCGTGATATNGAAAAGAAAAATCAGNTTGANGAAATGCGGATAGAATTCTTATCCAATGTTTCTCATGAGTTGAAAACACCGATTGCCCTTATCCAGGGATATGCAGAAGGCCTGAGAGAAGGGGTGAATGATGATGAAGAAAGCCGTGATTTTTACTGTGAAGTAATTATGGATGAGGCGGCTAAGATGAACAACATGGTTAAAAAGCTGCTTACATTAAATCAGCTGGAATTCGGAAACGATGCAATAGCCATGGAACGATTTGACATTACGGCACTGATTAAAAATTATCTGCAATCCGTGGAGATTTTATGTGATCAAAAGGGAATACGAGTTCAAATGGAAGATTATCCGCCGATACATGTATGGGCAGATGAGTTTAAGGTAGAAGAGGTTTTTGGCAATTATTTCAGCAATGCAATGAATCATGCTGCGTTTGAGATGATCNNTNATGTAAAATTGGTTCAGGCAGACGAAAANGNCCGAATTTCCGTTTTTAATACAGGACNGCCGATTCCGGAGGAAAGTCTTCCCCATGTGNGGGAAAAATTTTATAAAGCGGACAAGGCAAGAACACGGGAGTATGGAGGAAGCGGAGTTGGACTGTCAATTGTTAAGGCTATTATGAACTCGTTGAATCAGGATTATGGTGTTTTTAATTATGATAATGGCGTAGAGTTTTGGTTTGAACTTGATATGGGAAAGGTTGACAACAATAAATGAGTGAGCAAAGCAGACAAGATGTCAGAAAACGACTAACAGAATTTTTGGAAAAATCAAAAGATCCTCAGTATGATCGATATTTGAATCAGATGATTAGAGATCTGGAAAGTGGAAAGGCAACACCTGAACAGGTGGAGCGGGAAGCTTTAAGAACGTATGAAATCTATAAGCAGAGAATGGGACTTGCTTCGAGTGAAAAGGAACAGGAGAAAGCGGAACAGTCGGTAGAGTATAAGGTAGGCATTCATCTTTTCAGTATGATAGGTGCTGTTTTTGTATTGGCGGCATTTGTAATTTTCAGTTTTAATTATTTGAATGGCTACTGGCAGGGAATCTGCCTGTATGCGGCAGCTCTTATATTGATTGTTTTGTCAGAACTGCTTTTGTACCGGAGAATGCCTGTATTTTCCCATGTGATTACCGGGATTGGTGTAGGGGGCATCTATATAGCAGGGCTTGTAAACTATCTGGTGCTTCATACCTTTAACGGGATAGCGGCTATGGGAATTACGTTGATTGTCGCAGTCGGAACGATTCTTTACGGTCGGAAAAGGGAGTCAACTACCATCCGCTTGATTGCTCTTTTTGGGTACTATATCTGTCTGTTTTCCATTGGAAGGTTTCAAGATGATTTAAATTTTCTGATGCTTACCGGAATGCTGTTTATCATTAATATGGTATGTGTAATCTTTCAAAATGAAAAGAATCGCAGTGTTATAAATATTATTCATTTGGTAATTAATCTTTTTTGCATGACCGTAATCACAGGAATGGCGTGGAGCGGGAATGTAGGTACGATTTATCTGGTTATTTTTCTGGTAACTTCATTTATTGTCATGAATTTTATGTCTTATATGCAGTGCAGGGAAGAAAAAGGGGGAGAACTGTTTCCGTTTATCTGCATTGGAAATGGTTTGTGCCTGTTTTTAATTTTCTTGGCAGGAAACATGGGACCGGGAATGGAAGAGGCGGATGTTGCACTGTTTGTACATCTGGTGGCGGAAATTCTTATTTTGGTGATTTGTGCTCTGGGATTTCTTTTTTGGAATAAGGAGGATTCAAGAAGGTGGGTACAAATTTATTATGCGGTTTTGTCTATCCTTCTTTTGAATTCCTTTTCAAAGTACAACTTGGAAAGTGTAATTGGGGTTTTGGCGGCATTTTTGCTTGTAAAACTGTTTAATAAGCATAAGGAACTTAGCATTCTGGAGGACATTACTGCAACATGGGTTGGAATAGCAAGTATTATCTTTTACGTTCACTGGAATTGCTGGGTTCTGGGACGAGTGCTTATAAATGGGATGTGCAGGGTATATCATTATTCGATTT
>WFLX010251472.1_pt1 | contig 21252 bp, 16 predicted proteins | sample 4967041 | NCBI WGS metagenome assembly WFLX01 (sample SAMN12857096, study PRJNA449069) | gut metagenome | isolation source: stool from male and female vole | host: Microtus ochrogaster | place: USA:Florida | collected 2017
TTTGCGACTGCAAATTTAATGCTTTTTTTTCATTCCCGCAAATTTTTTCTTTAATTTTCTATTTTTTATCGTATACAATGAAAAAGTGCTTCACAAATTTGTGAAGTTAAACTAAATTTTATATCTTTGCGGCTTAATTATGTGTCATGATTGTAGAATTTGAGGAAGAATACCTCCGAGACCTTTACAATAAAGGGAATAGCGNCGATAAAAAACATCGGTTNCAANCCGATGTGGNAAAACNCTACAAGAAAGNTATTGACTATCTTAAATGGGCCTCAAAAAAAGAGGATCTATTTAGAATCAACTCTCTCAACTTTGAGGCNTNAAAAGGAGACAAGATTGGTCTATTCTCGATTCGAGCTAATGATCAATATNGAATTGANTTCCGGATTTCAGAATCTTCAGAAGAGCAAATTCTTACAATATGCAGTATTGTTGAACTTTCTAACCATTATAGTTGATATGATAACCANACCAGGCGTTGATCCCACGATGATTGCCAACAATTTAGAGCCATTTGAACCAACCCACCCCGGGGAACTCATAAAAGATGAACTCGAAGCCGACGGCATCAGCCAAGCGAAATTGGCTGAAAACATAGGTGTAAGCGCATCATTGCTCAATGAAGTCATAAAAGGGAAAAGAGCTGTCAATACAGAATTAGCTCTGCTCATTGAAGCAGCAATCAACTTGCCCGCTGACCTTCTACTAAATCTCCAAGGGGCATACAATATGCAGAAAGCAAAATCAAATTCTTCTTTCATGCAAAAGNTATCCTCNATCAGAAATATNGCNTCAGNCTTATGAAAAAATGGAAATACTCGATACTCTTAATGATTGGCTCTGGAGCTATCTGTTGATTGGATTGCTGCTGATAGCGGCTGTGTGGTTTACGTTCAAAAGCCGGGGCGTGCAGTTCCGGATGTTTGGTGAGATGTGGCGTCTATTAGCCGCCTCTGGGAAGAAGGAGGGGAAAGGAAAGGATGACTCCCACCATACTGTCAGTTCTTTCCAGGCTTTCGCTGTGTCGATTGCGTCGCGTGTCGGCACCGGGAATCTTGCCGGGGTAGCCACTGCAATNGCCATAGGGGGTGCAGGATCGATTTTCTGGATGTGGATCATNGCATTGTTGGGGTCTGCATCGGCTTTCATAGAATCTACGCTTGCACAGTTATATAAAGTAAAGGGTGAAAACTCCTTCAAGGGTGGTCCGGCTTATTATATACAGAAAGGTCTTGGCAAGAGATGGTGGGCAATTATTTTCGCTGTTCTCATAACCATCACTTTCGGCCTTGCCTTCAATTCTGTCCAAGCCAATACAATTACGGCTGCAAGCAAAGTTTCATTCGGATGGGATCCTCTCGTCGTTGGAATAATTATATCGGTATTGTCAATGATTGTTATATTTGGTGGCATCCAGCGCATCTCTCGTTTCAGCGAGATTGTAGTGCCTGTAATGGCTATCGCCTACCTCCTTCTTGCGCTCGCCATTCTAATAATGAACGTTACGAGAATACCGGATATGCTTTCCCATATTGTAAGCGAGGCATTCACAGGCAACGCAGCGCTTGGAGGAGGGGTTGGAAGCGCGATAATGATGGGTATTAAACGTGGACTTTTCAGTAATGAAGCAGGCGAAGGGTCTGCTCCTAACGTGGCAGCTACGGCTTCAGTAAGTCACCCGGTAAAGCAAGGATTGCTTCAGACACTTGCCGTATTCACTGACACACTGCTTATCTGCACATGCACGGCAATCATCATTCTCTTAAGTGGCATATACGAAAATGGTCAAAGTGGCATCGAACTGACCCAATCTGCCCTTGAGTCGGAAGTGGGAAGCGTCGGCTCTACATTCGTAGCTGTTGCGGTATTCTTCTTCGCATTCACGAGTATTGTCTCAAACTATTATTACGGCGAAACTAACCTCCAGTTTATTAGCAGCAAGAAATGGCCAGTTACAGCTTATCGTGTTGCTGTCGGAGGTATGGTAATGATCGGTTCGCTGACATCCCTTGAGTTCGTATGGGGGTTGGCTGACATTTTCATGGGACTCATGACTCTGTGCAATCTACTCGCCATCTTCCTATTGGGTAAGTATGCCATCATACTTCTCAAAGACTACCAAAAGCAAAAGCAAGAAGGTAAAAATCCTGTCTATCACCGCTCTACAATCCCAGAGATAGCCGACGAGACGGAGTGCTGGCCGAAATGAAACAACGATGNACGATTAACGATAAACGATCAGTTGAATGAGACTTCCTTGAATGCGTAGGTACGGACAGTTCCATCTTCAAGTNGAAGCATCATCGGACCATGGGAAGCAATGCCCTCTATTCGAGCTAAAAAGATTTCGCCGGTGGCAGTGTCTGCAAAAGAATATAGCTTGCCATCCCCTCTCCATAAGTGTTTCATAAACACTGCGTGCAGCTCATCACGATCCTTTAAATTCTCTATACCCCCCAACCTACGCTCCATTATATTGCTTACCTCCGTCTCCAACGCAGACAAATCGTAAGTCTTGCCTTTAATTTGCNTCATAGATATTGGATTAGGAGCATCGCTGAGAAACTCCGTCTGATTGACATTAATCCCGACACCAATCACAGAATAAGATACTCTTGTCGCTGTGATTGAATGGCGTATCAGAATGCCACAAATCTTCTTGGCGCCAACATAAATGTCATTAGGCCACTTGACTTTTGCCTCTATCCCATACCTTCCCAAGAAATCCACAACGCCGAGCGCCACAGCTTCCGACATGGAGAACTGTGCCATAGGCGGCAATCCCTCAGGCCTATAAAATATCGAAAAAGTAAGATTCTTCCCAGGTTGTGACTCCCAGGAATTGCCTCGTTGTCCCTGCCCGGCAGTCTGCGTATGCGCCACTACCATCACCGGAGCCTCCAAATTCTCCACTTCTCTTAAAATATAAGCGTTGGTGGAATCTATTTTAGCTAAATGTATTATTTTCATGTATCTTTTTGTTGCGCTTGGACGCATGCTGAGCATGCTTATCACTTAAGTTGACATTGAAAAGGTTAGCGATTGCTGGCATGGAGCTTACAAAGTCACTCTCCTACTCCCATCCTCAACCTCTTCAATCTGCACAAAGAGCGTATCATCCGGCAAAATATCCTCAATATTNTCCGTCCATTCCATCAGACAAAGATTGCCACTGTCCCAGTAATCTTCAATGCCGATGTCATACGCTTCAGCCGAGGATTCGAGACGATAAAAATCAAAGTGATATACTGTCTGACCAGTCTCAGAAGAATGATACTCATTAGCTATGGCAAAGGTTGGAGACGAAGCCTCATCATCCATCTTGAGCTGACGCATCATCTCAGCCACAAGCGTAGTCTTACCAGCACCCATCTTACCCCGGAGCGCAATAATCCGCCTCTCCCCTATCGCCTCAAGCAACTCCGCAGCCGCCCTTGGCAAATCATCAATATTCTTTATCTTGATTTCCATAATTATCAAATTAAACATTTTCNCCATATAACCCTCCATTTTCGCGCATGAAAATGGAAATTTATAAGATTTATACTTCTTATATGATTTATAACACATATAATTTAATAACAATTTTCAGTAGATTGTTATAAAAAGTAAAGAAGATACGCTCCCCAATCTTCTGAAAAAAGCATTATTCACTCAGAAAATTGAGTGGATATGGATTTTTTTTGCTAAATTTGCAAGTTAATACTGATATAACTAAATAGAAAACTCAATATAATGGCAAATCAGGAACTGAGCGAACAGGAAATAGTAAGACGCAACAGTATGCAGGCTCTCCGCGACCGCGGAATCGAGCCGTANCCGGCAGCTGAATATGTGGTTACCGGTCACAGCGAGGAAATCAAGGAGAACTTCAAGGACGATGACCCGGAACGCCGCGAAGTATGTGTGGCAGGCCGAATTATGAGCCGACGTATCATGGGCAAAGCCTCCTTCGTGAGCCTTCAGGATGCCGACGGACGTATCCAAGTATATGTCAGCCGTGACGATCTCTGCCCAGGGGAAGACAAAGACATGTACAATGTGGTCTTTAAGAAACTTCTTGACATTGGCGACTTCATCGGCGTGAAAGGCTACGTTTTCCGTACTCAGACCGGCGAGATTTCAGTACACGCACAGGAAATTACAGTACTCAGCAAGAGTCTACGACCTCTTCCAATGGTGAAGATGAAAGATGGTAAGGCCTACGACGCGTTCACCGACCCGGAACAACGCTATCGCCAACGTTACGTTGACCTCGTCGTGAATCCCGGAATCAAGGAAATATTCCTCAAGCGAAACAAAATCTTCAACTCTATGCGCCAATTCTTCAACGACCATGGATTGATGGAAGTGGAAACTCCAATTCTTCAGTCAATTCCTGGTGGCGCTGCTGCACGCCCATTCATAACTCATCATAACGCTCTTGACATACCTCTGTATCTGCGTATTGCCAACGAGCTTTATCTGAAACGCCTTATCGTAGGAGGCTTCGACGGCGTATATGAGTTTGCCAAAGACTTCCGCAACGAAGGCATGGACCGCACACACAATCCGGAATTCACCTGCATGGAGGTGTATGTAGCTTATAAAGACTACAACTGGATGATGCGTTTCGTGGAAAACATGCTCGAAAAGATTTGCTTGGACGTAAACGGCACCACTGAAGTGAAGATTGGCGACAATCTCGTATCTTTCAAAGCTCCATTCCGCCGCGTGACGATGACAGAAGCCATAAAGGAACATACAGGCTTTGACATCACCGGCAAGACCGAAGAGGAACTCCGTGCCTTCTGCAAGCAGGAGAACATTGAAGTTGATCCAAGCTGGGGCAAAGGTAAACTCATCGACGAGATCTTTGGCGAAAAGTGTGAAGGCACTTATATCCAACCTACGTTCATCACCGACTATCCAATAGAGATGTCGCCGCTTACAAAAAAGCACCGCAACAATCCGGAACTTACCGAACGTTTCGAACTCATGGTAAACGGAAAGGAGCTATGCAATGCATACTCTGAGCTCAACGACCCGATCGACCAATACGAACGTTTCGTCGACCAGATGAATCTTGCCGACAAGGGTGACGACGAGGCTATGATCATCGACCATGACTTCATCCGTGCACTCGAATATGGTATGCCTCCCACATCAGGCCTCGGAATCGGAATGGATCGCTTGACAATGCTGCTGACCGGACAGACTGCAATCCAGGAAGTGCTCTTCTTCCCTCAGATGCGCCCGGAAAAGAAGCAAGTGAAGGCTGAAACAGAAGAGGGAAAAGAGGAAGGAAAATAATCATGGAGAGCAAAAACCATATATCGAAAGTAGCCGTTCTCGGTAGTGGAAGTTGGGCAACAGCACTTGCCAAACTTCTGCTCAAGAACTGCGACCGCATCGGATGGTATTTCAGAAGCGAGGAGAAAATAGAAGAATTCCGAAAGATGGGACACAATCCCTCTTATCTTACCGATGCAAGTTTCGATACCGACCGCATAGATTTTTCCTCCGACATCAATAAGGTGGCGGAAGAAGCAGATACTCTCGTAGTGGCAATGCCTTCTCCTTATTTCCTGTCTGAAATCAACAAACTTACTATCGACCTCAAGGGAAAGAACATAGTGTCGGCAGTCAAAGGTATAGTCCCAGACCGCAATATGATCATTACAGACTATTTCGAACAGGAATATGGTGTGTCACGTGGCAATATGCTCGTAATCGGAGGTCCATGTCATGCAGAAGAAGTGGCTCTCGAACGTCTCAGTTATCTGACAATTGGTTGCCTCGATACCGATAAGGCCCGTCAATTTGCATCCCGCCTTGCTTCTGCCAAGATGAAGACTATCATCTCAGATGATGTGGACGGAATCGAGTACGCCGCTGTCCTTAAAAATGTGTATGCCATCGCAGCCGGTATGGTCAATGGTATGAAAGCCGGTGATAACTTCATGGCTATGCTCGTCAGCAACGCCACAAGGGAGATGCGCCGATTTGTCGACACTATCTCACCGATGCCTCGCGACATCGACAAATCTGCCTACCTTGGCGACCTTCTTGTGACTGCTTATAGTAAATTTTCCCGCAACCATAACTTTGGCTCAATGCTCGGCAAAGGTTATAGCGTTAAGGTAGCTAAAATGGAAATGAGCATGGTAGCGGAAGGATACTACGGCACGAAGTGTATGTACGACATCAACGAGCGTTCCGACCTCCAAGTGGAGATGCCTATCCTCGACATGGTCCACGCAGTCCTCTATGAGGGCGTCAACGTCCGCCGCGCAATGAAAGAACTCTCCGACTCCTTTTCTTAGATTAACATCTTTATGATTTATCTAGATTCATCAAGATATATCTAGATTCATCTGAAAAATTCATTATATAACCCCGATCCTGACTAAAGTTAGGATTATAAAAATCAAAATATTATGAAAGCAATTAGTTTAGACATTCAGCATGCGGTATACTTCGCCGACAAGGAATTTAACGCAAACCAACCAGCAGCCGTAGAGGCTATAAAAGACGTAAACACCGGACGCGCAGCAGGCAATGACTTTCTCGGATGGGTAAAACTCCCTTCTGAAACGGATCCGGCTCTCCTCGCTAAGATCAATGCGACTGCCGACCGTCTGAAAGAGAAATGCGAATATGTAGTCTGCATCGGAATCGGAGGAAGCTACCTCGGCGCAAAGGCTGTCATCAGTGCTCTTAGCAACAACTTCGCCGACTTCATCCACAATCCTGAACCAAAGCATGCAAAAGTGCTTTATGCGGGTCAAAACATCGGCGAAGAATACACTGCTGAACTTCAGGATTTCCTCAAAGACAAGAAATTCGGTATCGTAGTTATATCTAAATCCGGCACAACCACCGAGCCTGCAATCGCCTTCCGTCTTCTCAAGGCCCAACTCGAAGAGCAGATTGGCAAAGATGCAGCAAAAGATGTAATCGTAGCTATTACAGACGAGAAGAAGGGTGCTCTCCGCACTCTCGCCACTCAAGAAGGATACGAGACTTACGTAATTCCTGACAATGTAGGTGGTCGTTTCTCAGTTCTCACTCCTGTAGGTCTTCTCCCAATCGCAGTGGCCGGTTTCGATATCACAAAACTCGTCGCAGGTGCAGCTGAGATGGAAAAGGATACAACAGAACCAGGAGACTCCAATATCGCAGAGACTTACGCACGTGTCCGCAACGCTCTCTATCAGAGTGGCAAGAAGATTGAGATTCTCGCCAACTTCAACCCGAAACTTCACTATTTCGCTGAATGGTGGAAACAACTCTATGGCGAAAGCGAAGGTAAAGACGGAAAGGGTATCTTCCCAGCAGCAGTTGACTTCACAACCGACCTTCACTCAATGGGACAGTGGATACAGGACGGCGAACGCACTATCTTCGAAACTGTAATCTCTGTGAAGGAACCTCTTCTCCACAAGTACATTCCAACCGACGATCAGAACCTGGACGGTCTGAATTTCCTCGGTGGCAAGAAGATAGATGATGTCAACAAGATGGCTGAGCTCGGCACTATGCTTGCTCATGTCGACGGTGGAGTGCCAAACATCAAGATCGAGATCAACAAGCTCGACGAGTACACTCTCGGTGCCCTCATATATTTCTTCGAGAAAGCTTGCGGTATCTCCGGCTACATGCTCGGAGTAAATCCTTTCAACCAGCCTGGTGTTGAAGCCTACAAGAAAAACATGTTCGCTCTTCTCGGCAAACCCGGTTATGAAAAGGAGACAGCAGAAATACAAGCACGTCTTCAGAAGTAATTCATAATGCATAATGCATAATTCATAATGTATAATGCATAATGCATTATTAATTTGTCGCTGACCCTACGAGTGGAAAACTAAGTAATAGAGCGTGCTCTATTACTTATTTTGCAATTGGCATGTAGCCTCAGCAACTTTATTTCAAAAACATTACAGATGTTAAATAAAAGTTAATTAGACATATTATTTAAAATTCAAATGAACCTTACAATTGTCAGGCGTGTTTAATAGACGTAACTCGGACAGAAAGACGGGCTGCAAGACTGAGAGTCGGAAAGCATCCGCGGGTTACACCGAAAATGATTAGATTGATTAGTTTAATTGCTATAAGCGTTCTGAAAAAAAGTTGTTATTGTTGTTTGAATTAAAGGAATCAGGTCGACGTGAGTCGACCTCTTTTCTTTTTAGCCCCCATAAAGCCTTCCAAACACATAAAAGGAAAGAATAAACGAAATAAAGAGAGGAAGATGGATTGGAAATTGCGTATTCTCTTTTTTTTTATTAATTTTGCACTTTATATAAAAATCTACAGGACTGATGACAATTACATCATTAATCAGAACAAGAAACTGAAATGAGCAAATCTGGATTTTTCAAGTCATCCGCAATAGCTTCAATCGGACTTGCTATACTCCTATCGTGTGGAGCCGGCAAGAAAGCTGAAGTGTCTGATGAGACAAGTGACGCCACTTCAAAGGAAGCGACACCTACCTTATTTTCCGCTGACAGTGCTTACTCCTACGTAGCCCGTCAAGTTGAATTCGGTCCTCGTGTGCCAGGCTCCGAAGCTCACCGTCTATGCGGAGATTGGCTGGCTGAAAAACTAAACTTTTTCGGAGCCGATGTAATAGAGCAAAAAACAACCCTTACCACTTTCGATGGAACTAAGATACCTATGCGCAACTTTTTTGCGCGTATTAACCCCAATTCCGAAAAAAGAATTCTTCTCCTCGCCCACTGGGACTGCCGCCCCTGGGCTGACCATGACCCGGATCCGCAAAAACGTATGACACCCGTCGACGGAGCCAATGACGGAGCAAGCGGAGTTGGAGTGCTTCTTGAACTTGCTCGCATCCTCCCTAAAGATGGTCCGGGGGTCGATATCCTTTTTTGTGATGCGGAAGATTGGGGAGAGGAGAGCAATGACGAAAGTTGGGCGCTCGGAGCAAAATATTTCGCCCAAAATCTCCCTATTCCAGGATATATGCCATCGGCTGCAATCCTTCTTGATATGGTCGGTGCTCCAGATGCTACTTTCATGAGAGAATATTTCTCCCAAATCGCNAATCCGGCTCTTGCTGATGAAATATGGACCATTGGAAAGCAACTCGGATATGAGGGAATGTTTGTCAATCGCATGGGTTCAGCTGTCAANGATGACCATTTAGAACTGATAAAAGCCGGTATCCCTACCATAGATATCATCGACTACCGTGAAGGGNCCGGATTCTACGACGGTTGGCACACTACTTCCGACAATATGAGCCGGATCTCCAAAGAGACTCTCGGAGCAGTCGGAAGCGTACTTGAAACTTACTTAAAAAAATAATCAGATCCCTACAGCCCTTAAGAACCCNTAAAGTCCCTAAGGCCATTAANGNCATTAAAGACATTAAAGACATTTACAATCAAAAATTTGAAATATATAAAGATATGAATTTTGTAGAAGAACTCACATGGCGTGGTATGATCCATACTATGATGCCAGGCACTGAAGAGCAACTAAATAAAGAGATGACAACCGCATACCTCGGCATTGACCCGACCGCTGACTCACTCCATATCGGACACCTCTGCGGAGTAATGATGCTTCGTCACCTGCAGCGTTGTGGACATAAACCCATCGCACTTGTTGGCGGAGCTACCGGTATGATTGGTGACCCATCCGGGAAAAGTGCAGAGCGTAATCTTCTTGACGAGGCAACTTTACGCCACAATCAAGAGGCTATCAAGAGACAGCTTTCCCGATTCCTTGACTTTGATAGCGATGCTCCAAATAAAGCAGAGTTGGTCAACAACTACGACTGGATGAAAGACTTCTCTTTCCTTGACTTCGCCCGCGAAATCGGAAAGCATATCACCGTAAACTATATGATGGCTAAAGAATCTGTCCAGAAGCGTCTCAACGGTGAGGCTCGCGACGGATTAAGCTTCACAGAATTCACATATCAACTTCTTCAAGGTTACGATTTCCTTCACCTCTACGAAACCAAAGGCTGTAAACTTCAGCTCGGAGGTTCTGACCAATGGGGCAACATCACGACCGGCGCCGAACTTATCCGCCGTAAGGTGGGTGGCGAAGTGTATGCTCTTACTTGTCCTCTTATAACAAAAGCTGACGGCGGCAAGTTTGGCAAAACTGAGAGCGGCAACGTCTGGCTCGATGCTCGATACACCTCTCCTTATAAGTTCTATCAATTCTGGCTCAATGTGGGTGACGCTGAGGCTGAGAAATATCTCAAGATTTTTACATTCCTTTCAAAGGAAGAAATCGAAGCCCTTGCCGAAGAACATGCAAAAGATCCAGGTCTGCGTCCTCTCCAGAAGAAGCTTGCTGAGGAAGTCACAGTGATGGTGCATGGACGCGAGGCTTACGACGCTGCAGTAGCGGCAAGCAAGATTCTTTTCAGCAACAGTGCTGTAGAAGAACTTCATAAACTTGACGAACAGACTCTTCTTGACCTTTTCGAGGGTGTGCCAAGATATGAAGTGGCTCGTGAAGATATCGAAACCGGCATACCGGCTCTCGAATTCCTTGCAGAAAAAACTGCCGTATTCCCCTCTAAAGGTGAGGCCCGCAAGATGATTCAGGGTAATGGGGTAAGCATCAATAAGGAGAAACTCACCAACCCGGCTGCAATAATCGGCAAAGANCATCTCCTCGGAGACAAGTATATTCTCGCACAAAAAGGCAAAAAAAACTACTACCTAATAATAGTCAAAGACTAATCATCAACATGTGCATGCTGCAATATAATATTATAAATGCATATCACTAAACATGAGTGAATTTTAATTATGCATTATGCATTATGAATTATGCATTCAAGTTAAATTATGCCCGAATTCGATATACACGGAAGCCAATCCACTCCCAACGGAAGCGACCGTGACATAGAAAAAGCTCTCAGACCGCTAAGTTTCGATGACTTTGCCGGTCAGGAGAAGATTGTGGCAAACCTGCGCGTTTTCGTGCAGGCTGCCCGCATGCGCGGCGAAGCCCTCGACCACACATTGCTTCATGGACCTCCGGGACTTGGCAAGACAACCCTCAGTAATATTGTAGCAAATGAACTGAATGTCGGATTCAAGGTGACGAGCGGTCCTGTACTCGACAAACCCGGAGACCTTGCCGGTATCCTTATGAGTTTGGAGCCACACGATGTCCTTTTCATCGATGAAATCCATCGTCTTCACCCAATCGTAGAGGAATATCTTTACTCTGCAATGGAAGACTACCGTATTGACATACTCCTGGACAAAGGTCCGGGAGCTAAGTCGGTGCAGCTTACAATATCCCCTTTCACCCTCATTGGAGCTACCACCAGAAGCGGACTACTGACAGCTCCCCTACGAGCCCGTTTCGGTATCAATTGCCATCTTGAATATTACGACCATGAGGTGCTGAAGGGGATTGTAAATCGATCGGCTCGTCTATTAAAGACAGGTATCATTGAGGATGCCGCTCTNGAGATTGCCCTCCGTAGCCGTGGCACTCCCCGTATTGCCAATGCATTGCTGCGCCGTGTCCGCGACTTCGCAATGGTAATGGGNGATGGGACTGTTGATCTCCCCACAGCTAAAATGGCTCTCGAAGCCTTAAACATCGACAAATACGGTCTTGATGAGATCGACAATCGAATTCTGACAACTATCATCGACAAATTTGGAGGTGGTCCCGTAGGGCTAACCACCATAGCTACAGCTCTTGGAGAAGACAGTGGAACAATTGAGGAAGTATACGAACCTTTCCTTATTAAAGAAGGCTTCCTAAAACGCACTCCCCGGGGTCGGGAAGTGACCGAACTCGCATTCCGCCACCTCGGTCGCTACCCAAAGACCGACACCCCATCCCTCTTCGATTAATACTTCTATAAATGCATAATGCACAATGCATAATGCATAATGCAAATTGACATAAACAGGTGAACTTCGTGCGAAGCTAATTATGAATTATGAATTAATTATGCATTATGAATTATGCATTATGAATTAAAAAAATGGCCGGAATAAAATCATTAGTTAAGGACACTGCTGTCTACGGACTTAGCAGCATAATAGGCAGATTCCTCAACTGGGGTCTCGTGCCTCTCTATACATATCTCTTCTCTGAAGCCGACTACGGTATAGTCAGCTATCTTTACGCCATAGTGGCTGTTGTCATCGTAATCCTTAACTACGGTATGGAGACTGGTTTCTTCCGATATGCAAGCAAGGAAGATGACTATGAGAAAGTCTATTGCACNTGTATGGTCTCTTTAGCTACTACTTCGTGCCTATTTATTGCCATTGTGGCAGAATGCCTTTCTCCTATTTCCTCCGCACTGAAGCTTCCCCACCATCCTTCTTACGTTATGATGATGGCAGTCACAGTTGCCATTGATGCATTTACCAACATTCCTTTCGCATTCTTGAGATTCAGAAGGAAAGCTTGGACATTCGCCACAATAAAGTTGATTAACATAGGAGTCAATATCGGACTCAATCTCTTCTTTCTTCTTGCTTGCCCAAAGATTCATGAAAGTGCTCCACAATTGATATCATGGTTCTATGAGCCGCTGGGAGGGGCTTCATTCAGTGTGGGGTGGATTTTCTTGGCAAATGTAATCAGCACTCTTGTTGTATTGGTGTGTCTGTTGCCTTGGATGAAAGTCCGACATTTTGCATGCGATACTCTGCTGCTTGCAAAAATGCTCAATTATTCATGGCCGTTGCTTGTGCTCGGGGTAGCTGGTAACTTGAGCCAAGGCATGGGACAGATCATTATCCCTTATCTTTTCCCAAATAATCCCGAGGGAGCAAGGGCAATGGTTGGTATATATGGCGCAAACATCAAGATTGCTGTGGTCATGATGATGTTTACTCAAGCATTCCGTTATGCCTACGAGCCGTTTATATTCTCCAAGGCAGCCCGGCAGGGGGAAGACAAAACGCAGGCTTATTGCGATGCCATGAAATATTTCGTAATATTTGGGCTCGCCATATTCTTAGGGGTAATGTATTTCCTTCCAATACTGAAGCATTTCATTTCCCCCGCCTATTGGGAAGGCCTTAGAGTAGTCCCTATCATGATGATTGCCGATATTTGCTTTGGAGTATACTTCAACCTATCACTATGGTATAAACTTACCGACCGCACTCGCTGGGGAATGTATCTGTCGCTTCTCGGATTTGTGCTNATGCTTGGCGGAAACCTTATTCTCGTGCCTGCAATCGGCATGCCAAACGGATANATTGGTTCGGCTTGGGCTGCTTTGATATCTTATTCAGGAATAATGATTGTCAGTTACTTGCTCGGCAAGAAGTATTATCCAATTCCCTACGAAGTGAAGCGCATCGGAGGCTATGCTCTCCTGGCAGCGGTGTTGTGGGGTATAGGGAGCTTTTNTGAGTTCCAATTTGCCATGTGGGGCACTTATATCATCCGCTCAATGCTTTTGATTCTTTACGTTTTGATGGTGATATATTTTGAAAATGTTCCTATTCTTTCCTCCAAATTGCACAAANTCCTTCATAATATAGATAAAAAGACAAGCAAGTCATAATTTTTTATTACGATAATTTTGCGATACACAAATTTTATATTAACTTTGCACAATAAATACAAAACATTCGCAAAATATGGCTTCAGATAAATCAGATAAATATGACTTGTCGACTGTCAAAGGGCGACTGCTTACTTATTTAAAGGAAAACCGAATACCTCAGACAGAATTTTGCAAACGTCTTGGAGTTGCACCTACATATATAGGTGTGATCCGAAAGTCGATTCCCGCAGAGAAAATCAACCGTATAGCTTCTCTTTATCCAAATCTAAATCGCGATTGGCTGCTATATGGGGAGGGGGAAATGTATATTCAAGAATCTGCTGACCCTCGCAAGCTACTCCAAGAGGCGGGGTATCTTGTGCCACTTCTTCCCGTAACGGCATTTGCAGGTAATATAACTGCATGGTCGCAGTCTGTGAATGCCAATGAGTGTGAGAAAGTNATAAGTCCNGTCAAAGGAGTCGACTTCGCTATCCGCATCTCCGGCGACAGCATGGAGCCTGATTTCCATGATGGCTCTATCATTCTGATAAAAAGGATCGATGATAAAGCCTTCATTCCTTGGGGACACCCTATGATAGTAGATTCTTCTAATGGAGTTTTTTTTAAAGATGTCTTTCCTTCCGGAAGAGGCAAAAAGTATATAGAAGCTCAAAGCCTGAATCAAAAATACCCTCCTCTTGAGATTCCTTTAGATTGCATTCATGGACTCTATAGAGTGATCACAACCCTCACCACTTATTCTTCATATTGATTAAACTCAACTTTCGCAGGCTCAAATTGAAGTATTAGGTTGAGCGAAGCGAAATTTAAATAATATAATACAAAATGGCAGATTACAACCACATCGACATCGAGTCGCGCTGGCAGCAATATTGGCGCGACAACGAAGTCTTCAAGACTGAAATCAACAAAGAAAAGCCAAAATACTATGTGCTTGACATGTTCCCCTATCCTTCTGGAGCCGGTCTTCACGTAGGTCATCCACTCGGCTACATCGCCAGTGATATATATTCCCGCTATAAAAGGCAACAGGGCTTCAATGTGCTTCACCCAATGGGTTATGACGCATACGGCCTCCCTGCTGAGCAATATGCCATCCAGACCGGTCAGCATCCTGAGAAAACTACAAACGCCAATATCGATCGATATCGCTCTCAGCTCGACAAGATAGGATTCTCTTTCGACTGGAGCCGTGAAGTGCGCACTTGCGATCCGAAATACTACAAGTGGACTCAGTGGGCCTTCATGCAGATGTTCAATCATTACTATGACACAGAGATCGGCAAGGCACAACCTATTTCAAAACTAATCGCCCATCTTGAAAAATATGGCACTGAGGGTCTTCATGCAGCCCAAACAAAAGAAATCAATCTGACAGCTGACCAATGGAACGCCATGACAGAAAAGGAGAAACGTGAGACCCTTATGAATTGGCGAATCGCATTCCAAGGAGAGACAATGGTGAACTGGTGTCCGGAACTTGGCACTGTGCTTGCCAACGATGAAGTGTCTGAAGGTCTCAGTGTCCGTGGTGGTTTCCCGGTAGAGCAGAAACTGATGCGCCAATGGTGCCTCCGGGTTTCAGCATACGCTCCCCGTCTTCTCGACGACCTTAACGACCTTGCTTGGAGCGACTCCCTCAAAGAGACCCAGCGTAACTGGATTGGACGCAGCGAGGGTGCTGAAATGAGATTTCCCGTAAAGGAATCTGATATCGAGCTCGAAATCTTCACAACACGAGCAGATACAGTATTCGGCGTGACCTTCATGGTGCTTGCCCCGGAATCCGAATATGTTAAGCTTCTGACAACTCCCGAACAGAAAGAAGCCGTGGAAGCTTACTTAAATGAAGTCAAGCACAAGACTGAGCGTGAACGCCAGATTGACAAGAAAGTGACCGGAGTATTCACCGGATCATACGCCATCAACCCTCTTAGNGGCAAGGAAATCCCAATATGGATCAGCGACTATGTGCTCGCAGGTTATGGCACGGGNGCAATCATGGCTGTGCCTGCGCATGACTCACGCGACTATGCTTTCGCTAAGAAATNCAATCTTCCTATCATTCCTCTTATCGAAGGGGCGGACGTGTCGGAAGAAAGCTTCGATGCNAAGGAAGGCATCGTATGTAATTCCTGCGGACCTGACCTCGACCTGAACGGTCTGACAGTAAAGGAAGCTATCGCAAAGACTAAGCAACATATCTCAGAAAAAGGAATCGGCAGAGTAAAGGTAAATTACCGTCTCCGAGATGCAATTTTCTCTCGGCAACGCTACTGGGGAGAGCCATTCCCTGTATATTATAAGGATGGCATCGCTTATCTGATGGATGAGTCTGCGCTCCCACTTCTGCTCCCCGAAGTAAGCAGTTATAAACCGACTGCAGACGGAGAACCTCCACTCGGACGCGCCGAAAATTGGAAGACCCCGGAAGGATATCCTATAGAGCTCTGCACTATGCCCGGATTTGCAGGAAGCTCAGCTTACTATCTCAGATATATGGACCCTCATAACGACGAAGCTCTTGTCAGCAAGGAAGCTGATGAATATTGGCGTGATGTTGACCTTTATGTCGGAGGCGCCGAACACGCTACTGGTCACCTTATCTACAGCCGATTCTGGAACAAATTCCTCTATGACCTGGGACTGGTAGTAAGCCCGGAACCATTCAAGAAGCTTGTTAACCAGGGTATGATTCAAGGACGCACCAACTTCGTATATCGTATCAAAGGGACCAATACATTCGTCAGCAAAGGACTCGCCGACCAATATGACACAACTCCTATCCGAGTAGATGTCAACATTGTCAGCAATGACGTCCTTGACCAGGAAAAGTTCAAGGCATGGCGCCCTGATTTTGCCGATGCAGAGTTTATACTTGAAGACGGCAAATATATTTGCGGATATGCAGTGGAGAAGATGTCAAAGTCTATGTTTAATGTCGTGAATCCTGATGACATCGTCGAAAAATATGGTGCCGACACCCTTAGACTTTACGAAATGTTCCTTGGGCCTGTTGAGCAGTCAAAACCTTGGGATACCAACGGTATCGATGGTGTCAACCGTTTCCTCCGCAAGCTTTGGAATATCTTCAGCAAACGGACAGACGCACCGCGGAGCCCCCAGGAAAAGAAAATCATGCATACACTTATCAAGAAGGTAAGTCAGGACATTGAAAACTTCTCTTTCAATACCTCTGTGGCTGCTTTCATGATAGCAGTCAACGAGCTAAGCAAACTTACTTCTGTCAGCGCAGAATCAATGGATGAATTTGCACGCCTCATCTCTCCATTTGCTCCTCATATTGCCGAAGAATTTTGGCATCAGCTCGGTCATGAAGGCTCTGTAGCCGACAGCGAATGGCCGAAATNGGAAGAAGATGCCCTGAAGGAAGACACGGTGAAATATCCTGTACAATTCAACGGAAAGATGCGTTTCAACATCGAAGTGCCGGCTGGGAGCGACAAAGCGGCCGTTGAAGCCGCTGCGCTTGCTGATCCGGCCGCAGACAAATGGCTCGATGGGAAGACCCCAAAGAAGGTCATCGTTGTGCCCGGACGTATTGTCAATATCGTGATCTAATAATTCGGTTCTTAGCCTCCTAACCTTTTAACCGATTAACCTTTAAGTTGAGCTATTACTACTCAGCTATTCAGCTTAAGCATCTTCCCGATATTAATACCAAAACTCCCTCTGTGTGTCGTCTGTGTGAGTTTAAAAAATAGCTGAGTAGTTACGTTGAGCTTTGCGAAACTTAAATATTCTTAAAATAGGTGGTGTTTCCTTTTTGGGAGCACCCCTTTGATGTCTTATAAAGTAATAAAGAGGCTCCGCAATCGTTAATAGTATAATAACACACGCTTTATAGACAATATGACTAAGAAATTTAAACTTGTGATGGCCACTAACAATGCAAGCAAACTGCGTGAGGCAAGAGCCATCGCGGGCGACCAAATTGAAATATTGAGTCTTGATGACATTGGTTATAATCAAGATATAGAAGAGACCGCTGCCACCCTTGAGGGGAATGCGCTTATCAAAGTGCGTGCCATTAAGGAAGCATGCGGCCTTGACTGTTTTGCTGATGATACGGGTTTGATGGTTGACTCTCTTGGTGGCGCACCTGGAGTCCACACTGCCAGATATGCCGGAGATGATTGCAATCCGGATAAGAATATCGACCTCCTCCTCAAGAATTTAAAGGGAAAGGACAATCGCAGTGCAAGATTCTGCACTTGCGTAGCCCTTTCTCTTGACGGGGAAGAACATATATTTGAAGGATCAGTCGAAGGGAAAATCGCCACGGAGAGAAGCGGGTCGCACGGATTTGGCTACGATCCGGTGTTCATACCTAATGAGACTGGAATTTGTTTCGCTGAAATGACAGATGAGGATAAAAACGCCATCTCGCATCGTGGGCGCGCCATATCGTCGATGATGAGATGGTTGTCGACCCTTTGCGTATGTATACTCGCTATTTTTGGAGCAAAAGCCGCTTCAAGCGACTGGAGACTTTTCAATACTTTCGACGAAAAGATTGAAAATATTTTTGATACCCCCGACAAGACATATATCCTTGCTCACGCTCAGCTATACGACAAAAATAATGTGGACAACGCCGAAAAGATATTGTTTTTGTTTGCGCGCGACAAAGATACGGGAGAAATTAGACCATATAACGCTCAAAACTCCTTGAGCAGGTCCGTGATTAAAACTGCCAACTACAATGCGCTTAAAAATTATTTGCTTATTGTATATGATGACTATACTATCGACCTTCTGCACGATGATGGGTCTCTTCATACTATTCAAGCTCTAAAGGGATATAATGCTCCAATTTCCAAAGAAGTACGCTCCATATCATTTGATCCGGACCTTAACAGGGCATATCTTGCAACTGACTTCGGATATTTGATTATCGACGATAACAAAGCTGAAGTTGTCTCGAGCGGTATTTTCAATGAGCCTATTGACAAATTCATCAGAGTGGCGAATAGATATCTGATAGTAAGAGACAAGAAACTTTTTGAGAATAAAACCGATTCTAAGAGCCTCTCTCTTTCCGACTTCAAAGAGTCAGACTTGGGAGGCGAAGGAGAAGTTGGCGACCTTTTTCCTCTTACTTCCGACAAGTGTGTCCTTTCAAGGAAAATTGAGAACTCTACTAAACATAATATAGTAAGTTTTGAAAATGGGAATGACAACCCAGTGGTGAATTACATCGCGAATCTTGAAAACTCTTGCATTTCTGAGAATAGAGACGGCATTTTTTTTGGTAGATACGGTAGGGTGTATCAACTTAACAGAGATTCTGATCAACTTACATCTTTCCTTCGAAGAGAAGAAGACAACAATCTCATCTGTGGAAGCTGGGATTTTAAAAATTTTTATTATGCGCTCCCACGTGAGGGAATATTTTCGATGCGTAATGAAAACGACAACTGGACGCTTACCGGTCAAGCTGCCCGACCCAACGCTCCTGCTGTCTTCCGTTCCAACAATCTTAAATATTCTACCAAACATGGGATGCTCGCAAACACTCATGGCATCAACCAAAATTTTGACTCTCAATTCGCTTTGAATCCTATACTTTTGTCTTCTCTTAAAGACAATTCTTGGTCAATGCATGGAATCCCCTATTTTAATCCTGATTTACAAAAAATCATGATCAACCCATGCGGTATAGCTCAGGATCCGGATAATCCAGATATCTTTTATTTTGGATCCATCATGAATGGGCTATTGCGCTATAATATCAATGATATGACATCCCTATTGCACATGACTAAAAGCGATGACAATCCAAGTTTTCCGGGGCATGTCTCAATTCAAGATCCTTATTCCACATGGAAGAATACATATATGCTGACCTATCCTGTATTTGACAGCCGTGGCAATCTATTGGTTGCTCACTTGAATACGGAAGAAGAAAATAAATATAATCCTGAAATTTGGATCTGGACACCAGAAAGACGTCGTTCAAGTGTTTCACCAGAAAGCTTTCAACCTTTTATCNGAATTAGGCTCGAAGACGTAGTTTCAAGTAAAAATAATCTNGTCTTGCCTTTATTCTACCAAGGAAATCAAGATATGGTTGTTTACTTTTCCCTTTTCTCATTCGAAAATTCTTTCGTCGTATACAACCACAACAATACTCCGGATGTTGAATCAGACGACCGAAAAGTTCTGATGAGTTTAGGAAATTTGAAAGATTCTGATGGCAGCCTGGGATGTCATTATATATATTGTGCCACTGAAGATCCTGCTACAGGACTCGTTTGGGTAGGGACAGACAATGGCATTTTCACTTTCAATCCGAAAGAAGCATTCACAAATCAAAACATAGTGTCAAGAATAAAGGTAAGCCGTAATGATGGGACATCTCTGGCCGACTACCTGCTCGCAGGCACAAGCATCAATAATATNTCAATAGATGGNATGGGAAGGAAATGGTTTTCTATTTCTGGCGGCGGATTAGTATGCACTTCTCCNGATGGAAGGACCATTATTCAAGAAATCGACTCTGAAAACTCGATGCTTCCTTCCGATATGGTATATGCGACATGCTATAATCCCGACAACAATTCGATGATGATTGCCACTTCAGCGGGTCTGTGTGAATATTATCTCAACGGACAAACAAATGAATCTGCGGCCTCCTCTGTCAGAGCATATCCTAATCCAGTGCGTCATGACTACTATGGATGGGTCACTATCGACGGTCTTGAAGAAGATTGCTTAGTCAAGATTGCTGATTCAGCCGGCAATATAATTCGTGAACTTGGTCCTGCTTCAGCCGGAAAAGTTCAATGGGATGTTTGCGGCATGGACCTTAACCGTGTGCCAAGCGGTGTCTACTTCGTCCTTGCCTCTTCCGGCCCCGGAGGGGGATCATATAGTGAAGTTAACAAGATACTTGTCATCAACCGTTAAGTCAACATCATTCCCAATAACCTACCAACCTCTATTNGCACATGGGAAAGAATAAACTTCAAAAATTCTCCGATATGGAGACATTTGGATGCGTACTCCAGTATCCAAGACACATTCTGATTGAAAAAGGATTCCCTTTTAAAGGGAATTGGAATGGTGAAGTATTCTCAAGTTCTAATCCAATCACTCTTGAGCTTGGGTGCGGGAAAGGAGAATATACTGTAGGACTGGCTGAAGCAAATCCCGACCGTAATTATATAGGTGTCGACATTAAAGGAGCCCGTATGTGGAAGGGGGCCAAAAGTGTTGAGGAAAAAGGATTGGGAAATGCAGCTTTTCTTCGAACTGAGATCGAGCAGATTAACCAGTTTTTCGACTCTGAAGAAGTAGACGAAATTTGGATCACATTCCCTGACCCTCAGATGCAGAAAGCAAGGAAAAGACTGACTTCTTCACGCTTCTTGACCAATTACCGCAGATTCATTCGTAAAGATGGAATAATAAATCTAAAGACAGACTCTCCATTCCTATTTGAATATACAAAACGCTTGGCTGAGACAAATGGATTTGATATCATCAAAATCACAGACGACCTCTATGGCAGTGGCCTTGCTGATCCGGTGACATCAATCAAGACTTTCTACGAGCAGCAATGGCTTTCTCGGGGAAAATCGATAAAACTAATCTCTTTTCGCATTGGAGAGGGAGAAATCATTGAGCCGGACTGCTCCGATATCGAAAAGGACGACTATCACAGCGAATTCGGCCGCCAC
>WFLX010044558.1_pt1 | contig 21227 bp, 19 predicted proteins | sample 4967041 | NCBI WGS metagenome assembly WFLX01 (sample SAMN12857096, study PRJNA449069) | gut metagenome | isolation source: stool from male and female vole | host: Microtus ochrogaster | place: USA:Florida | collected 2017
GCTCAGTCACATAGCCCGCTATGCTCCCGAGCCTGCATGCCGAAAATCATCCCAACCCAGCTTCCCCGGGGCCTCTCAAATCTTATGAGACGGGGTCTTATTTGTCTATTCATTCTAAAACGCAATCTGGCGGCCTATTTCCCGGGCTTTTGGTCTTTATTTAGGATTTCCGGAAAGCCGGGCTTGGCAGGAATACGGCCGTTGTCCATGGCTGCGCAATAGGCAAGCCATGCAGCGATAGCGGAATTTATCTTAAGATCGTCGGGCGAAAGGCGTTCGTAAGTGTCCATAGTGGAATGGTAGGTGCGGAAATAATCCAACGGGTCCTGTATGAACTGATAGGCAGGAAGTCCGATGCGTGAGAAATTTACATGGTCGGTTCCTCCTGATTTGCTCGGAGATAACGTGTTGAATCCCAATGACTCGAGTGGTTTCTTCCATGTTTCCATATAAGGGAATGCCATGTCGTTTTCTTCCAGACAGANACCCCTGAANTNACCCNANCCGTTGTCAACNTNCAGGTATAGTGCGAAATCGTCGTAGCCAGGCAATTTCTTTTTGGAGTCTTTGTCATAGAGATTCTGATTTAAATAGCCGCCTGAACCGTACAGCCCCTGTTCCTCTCCGCCCCAGAGTGCAAGCCTGATGGTGCGCCGTGGCTTGATATCAAGTGCCTTCAGGATTCTCAGGGCTTCCATCATGGTGATGCACCCCGATGCATTGTCGGCTCCCCCGGTGCCGCCATGCCATGAATCAAGATGAGCACCAAGGAGAACTATTTCCTTTTTCAATTTCGGGTCGGTGCCGGGAATCTCTGCATAGACGTTGTTGATCTTCTGGTTGTCGGTAAACACATTGCGCACATCAAGCTCCATCTCAACTTTCTCTCCACCTTTAATGAGGCGTACCATGCGGCCATGGTCTTCTATGGGCAATACGATTTCGGGCACCGGCTCAGGATCTCCTACCTTATATCTCACTCCGCGTGATCCGGGGATGTTGAAAGTACCGTCTCCCACTATCACCGCTATTGGGGCTTCAGTCTTTATGAGCGAATCCATTGCAATGCGCAAGGCTCTGTCCTGGCTGTAGTTGCCTCTGCGTCTCCACGGCTTGTTGGGGCGATGGTCAAGGGTCATTTCTTTCAATTCGTCATCTGTGTAGCGGCTTGCCAGAGGGGAGAAAGAAAGTTCATATTCACGTGTTGGGGGCATCAGCACAATCTTGCCTGCAAGTTTACCGCGATATTTCTCCAACTCAACAGTGTCTTTGGCTTCCAGAATAATACATTCACCCTTCATCAGACCCTTGGTGCTTCCCGACCAAGCCTTGGGGTTTGCCGCGAAGCTGCAATAGTAAGGGGCGGTCATTGCAACGTAGTTTTTCTCATTGTCCCAACCACCTTTCGAGAAATCGCAAGCCTCCTCGATCCTGACGTTTTCGAAACCGTATTCCTTAAGTTTATCCACCACCATCTGCTGTGCGCGTGCCTCATTTTTGGAAGCAGCGAGACGCGGGCCAAGCTTATCGGTCATGAAATGTGACAAACTGTCGATATGAGACTGATTGAAAGCCTCATCCTTCACTCTATATGCCATTTCTGTTGGCTGGCACACCTGTGCGTTCAGATTGGCGGCAACGCATAGCAGAGTCGCCCATGCAAGAATTCTCTTTGTCATTGTTATTGTTGTTGTTTCTAATGAGTGACAATAGTAATCACAATTACATATTTTTTTCTTATAATACTTGCAAAATTAATACTTTTTCTCCATTCACCCAAGTAACATAGCAATTTCACGATACGATTATTTTTTATAACTTTATTTGGACACCCATTATCTACCATTATATATATGATTTTTTGAATTTTTCGTTTGGAATGATGAGTATTTTTAAGTAATTTTGCGGTATCACTTCTCAAAAAACAGTTAAAGAGAACAAAGATAGTAAATATAGACATATAACAAAACGACTTTAGGCAAGTTATTTGGTGCTGATAAATCTGGAAAATTTAAAGAGCAATATCCAAATGATAAGTCGAAAGTGGGATTGTACCCTACAGGGCACAACCTACTTTTCCTTATTGTGATATTGCAGGCATTTTCCAGAGCCTATCAGCCCAATGAGAGAAAAGTAAAGGATGTGACCCTTTTTTCTTTTCGACATTGTTGGAAATTTGTCATAGGTCATAATATAATGTGAAAGTATTGGAGACAGATAACTATGGCAAAAAAATCAGAAATATTATGTGATTACATTGGCACGAAATGTAATAAAATTCAGTGTAGGTTAGCACCATATATAGTTAATTTACACAATATGGATTCGTTTTTAGTAATTACCGGATTACGATGATGCTACGTTAGTATACAATTCATAAAGCATCCTCGAATATATAGATTTGTGATTATAAATGTTATTCTTCAAATATAAGGCAATTAAACTTTTAACTTAGATTAAATAGTTATATGGTTAATATTGGTGAAATTATTCGTATAGAAATGGAGCGTCAGGAACGAACACCGACTTGGTTGGCAAGAAAAATTAACTGTCAAAGACCTAATATATATCATATATTTCGTTCAGAATCCATTAATACAGACCTTTTGAAAAAAATTTCTCAAGCCCTTAATGTTGATTTTTTTAAATATTATTCTCAAGATCTTAATGAAGGAATCCAAGAAACATAATTGTAAAATATTTATACGTTTACGTAAAATATGCTTACGCTATTATTTTGTCTCGATAAATTTATATCTATAATTTTGCACATGATTTAATACATTAAAATTTATTGAATTTTTCTGATCTTAAGATCAAACAAGATTTTGTTTTAGTACAATATTAAAACACATTCAGTAATGAAGAAGATTATATTATGTTTGATGTGCTTATTGGGAATTACTATTATTTCAGATTCCCATGGAGTTGCAAATGCACAAGTTTGCAAAGTAAGCGGGACGAATGACAATGTTGAAGTTTTCTCCTGCGTTTTAAGCGATGGAAATGTCGTAGTTACATTATCAAATGATAGTAAAGATATAAAAGCTAATGTGACAGTAAAAGTTGAAGTATTATATGGTGGTTATTTTGCTGAAACTTTTGAAGGAAAGGTAATGTCTTGTCCAGGTTCCACTGAATTGAAGATTCCCATTAAACCTAAGGTCAAAGGCTATACACCTTCAAGTGTAAAAGTTACTTCTATATCAGGAACGAAATGTCTTTAATTTTTTATCCAATAATTATGAAAAAACTTATTCTTATTTGTGCTTTATTATTTGGTGCAACCGCTATTGGTATTGCATCAGAGGGAAAATCTATGTCTTCTGTGTCTATGTCCGTATCTCCCAAACCTGCAAAACCGACACATAGAGCTACATGCGTTACTAATCCCGACAATCCACCTTTGGGAAAACAAGAGCAGTTTCTATTCGCTTATGATGAAGATGGTGTTATTTGGGTTTATGGTACATTTAACGAAACGTTTTCGTCTCCTATACGGACAGCGCCTTCTGGTCGCTCTGATTTTCAATATAAATTTATGAGAGCAGGAGTATTATGGTATTTACCTGCCTAAGTGTATGGACTAGCTGATAATTTGGTTGGAAAGAGGAGAAATTGCCTAATGAAAGATGATAGCTCCTGCATAATAACATCGGTGTTTTTGCTAACTCTTGGAGCTTGTCTATATCTGCTATTTCGCAAGCCGGTAATCTTCACCGAACCTTTAACTCAATATGGTTTAACATTTCCGCTTATTCCACTTGCATCTGGTTTTTGGAGTGACTTCCTTAGATTTACTCTTCCAGATGTCTTATGGGTCTTGGCTATCCTTACTTTCTCTTCGACTATAAAATTATCGGTGCTACGTATTCTTGCACTTCTTGTTGCGCCGTTTTATGAGGTTGGTCAGCTTTTAGGACTTATTCCAGGTACTTTTGATTACATCGACCTCATTGTCTACATTATAATAACCTTAATATTCATAAAAAAATGGGAAAAAAACTCTCAACGATTTGGCAAAGCTTAGCCCTTTTGGGCTTTGTTCTTACCGCCTTGGCTTCCACGTCTGCTAAGGATACCATCAATTCAAAAGAATTCAGAGAAGGATTCGAACGAGGCTGGGAGTTTGGACGTTCACTAAGAAGTGATGCAACTCTCGATATCCAGTATCTTGACAGTGATTCCATTGACTTTAGCCATCCAGATGTCGCTCAAGTTAGCTATTCCAAAATTGAGCAAAACTGAATGTTAAACAAGAATTAACTTTCTTTTGTCATACAACTGTCTAATTAGTTTATCTGATTGGAATATAGGGAACGATAATATGAACTAGTCATTGCAATATACTTGGAATTTATATAGTTCTTATATTTTATATATTGTGCTGAAATGTAATAATTTGTCGTTATTTGCTTTTAATTATAATATCATTCACTAATAACTTTCAAACTGAAACGCACTTCAAAAGTTTGTTTATAGCTTTTGAAGTGCGTTATTTATTCTACATTATGGTTATATTTGTATTTATTTCACCTTATCCACATTAATATGGTCGACAGAATAATGCCAACATATATATCTTTTATATCTTTACTGGCTATAATTATTTGTATGAATATATATTAATAAAATGCATTATACTGGCAAAATTTTGCGATTTGAAATATTTTGTCTACTTTTGCATATACAAACAGTAATGAACCATGATACAAGATATTTGTTTGAAAAATTTCGGTCCAATCACCGATCTTAATGTTGACAATTTAGGTAAAATCAACCTTCTGATTGGACCGAATAGGTCGGGCAAGACAATATTGCTTAAAGCTCTGTATTGTGCACAACGTACAATTGAACTGACAGGTCGTGGCAAAAATCCCGAAAGCAATAAAGAAATACTTGCGTCTAAGCTCTACTGGACATTTCAGGTTAACAAGCTTGGTCAGCTGGTTCATAAACCTAATAACGGCTCTCTTCAATTTCGAATGACAGAGACTGATGGGAGTTCTTTCGAATACTCGTTTGGAGCTGATACAGAAAAAAAAATCGTGAAACTTGATGGTAATCCTAAGTCTCGTGCTTCAAACTCTGTATTCATTCCTGCTAAAGAAGTACTGTCACTTCTCAATTTGATACAGGAATCACGCAATGTTCACATGGAATTCGGATTTGACGAAACCTACTATGATCTGGCTATGGCTCTTACTCCTACAACTCAAGGAAAGATAGCTAAACCTTGTTTAAGAGTACGTGAACGACTTGAATCAGCTTTGGGGGGACGCATTGTGTACTCAAAAGATAATAAAGCATGGCAATATGTGCAAGGCAAATACACTTATGACATCTACATGACTTCTGAGGGTACAAAAAAGATTGCAATATTTGACACTTTAATCGGTAACCATTTTCTTACTAAAGATTCCATAGTCTTCATAGATGAGCCGGAGTCTGGCCTTCATCCCAAAATGTTGGTTGAACTCATTGACATTATTGGAGAATTGGCAAGATACGGAATGCAATTCTTCATAGCAAGTCATTCTTATTTTGTAATAAAAAAATTATATTTGCTTGCAAATACATTGAAGATGTCGATTCCTGTAATCTCATTCGATAAAGATGGAAAAATAGAATTGAGCGACTTGAAGGAAGGGATGCCTGAAAATCCAATTATCGACCAATCTGTTAACCTTTATGAAGAAGAGTTATCCCTATGATACGCTTCACCGAATCGGGCATAAATTTTGAGTTTGCCCAAAATAATTGCTATCGCGTCGAAGACGATGTCCTTGTTAAAAATAGCAATTGCAAAAGCACGTCAAACAATATGGCTTGTGAGTGTGTCAGTGTAATAGATGGTTGCCATTATTTTATCGAAGCAAAGCAGTCTGTTCCTCGAAATGCAGACTTGAAAGTTCGTGACTTAAACCTAAATGGAAAGCCAATTCCTAAAACTTGGGAAGTATACGACAACTACCAGCATTTTTTGCGCTCCGTATCTAAGAAATTTATTGATTCATTTAATATTTTACGATCAATTGCTGAAAAACGCCATGGTCAGCAACGGTTTGAGGATTTATCCATACCTGACAAATGTTTGAATCTGGATAAATTGCGATTTGTGCTAATTGTTAATTTCCCCGTTGGAACAAATATTCAAAAGCAAGAACTGGCAAATCTAAACGATGCGTTAAAGAATGAGATGCGCCCATTTCTTAATATATGGAAGATTCATGATGCTTCTGTAAAAGTTGTTCTTCCTGCTGATGCAAATCACAAACTTCATATACCTGTAACTATATAAATTATTGTAACCGATATCTAAACTATGAATTTTCTGCTAAATATAATTTGGGTTGTGTTTGGCGGCCTGATGATCGCCATAGAGTATATTATCTCAAGTGTTGCCTTGATGATCACCATCATCGGTATACCATTCGGGCTTCAAACCATCAAATTGGCACAAGTCGCTATCTGGCCATTCGGTACTGATGTGGTCAGCGACGGTTTCCCTTCGGGATGCGTTGCCGGAATAATGAATATTATATGGTGGTTTGTCGGTGGCATACCGATTGCTCTGACACATCTTGGCTGGGGACTCCTTTTCTGCATCACGATAATCGGTATCCCTTTTGGTAAGCAGCATTTCAAACTTATGAAATTAGCCCTATTTCCGTTTGGCAAATCGCTGCGATAACAATAAATCGCACTATTTTTTTCAGACCGACTTCTCACACAGCCGGTGAATCAGTCCGGTAGATATTTGGAGGCGTTGGCACCGAGGTCGCGGAGTTTATTCGCCTTTGCTGTCAGCCCTACTCGGTTCTCCACATCCTGACGGCATCTGTCGAAGTTCTTGACCACATCATGCAACGATTTTTCCACCTTTGCCATGTCGTTGTAGTAGTCTACAAACTTGTCATAAAGCTCCCCTCCTGCCTTGGCGATGTCGAGGGCATATTTGTTTTGCCTATCTTGCTTCCAAAGTTGAGCCACAATCTGCATCACTGAGAAAAGATGTGTCGGCGACACAATGACCACCTTCCTGTCGTAGGCATATTTCCAAAGGTCGGGATTTAATTGCATGGCTGCATAATATGCCCCTTCGTTTGGAATAAACATCATAATGTGGTCGGCACTCTTGCTGATGTGTGCCTGATATTTCTTGTCGCCGAGCTCATCGATATGGCTCATCACAGACCGTATGTGCCTTTTTCCTGCTATTGCCCTGTCGGCATCTTCAGATGCCGACATATATTCCGTATAAGCCTTCAGCGATACTTTCGAATCAATCACCATCTTGTGGTTGTCGGGGAGATTAACCACTACGTCGGGCCGGAGATGATTGCCGTTTTCATCTGATAGAATCTTGTTTGCCTCATCTCTCGTGACCTGAGTGAAGAAATTCTGACCTTCCACCATCCCGGCACTCTCAAGAAGGGTCTGGAGAACCATCTCTCCCCAGTCTCCCTGCACTTTGGAATCTCCCTTAAGTGCAGTAGTTAGATTTCTCGCTTCTTTGCCGATGTCGCTGTTGAGTTTCATCAGACGTTCAATCTGGTCGGAAAGAGACTTCCGGTCGGCAGTCTCCTTCACATAAGAATCGGTGACAGTCTTTGAAAATTCCTCAAGTTTGGTCTTTACGGGATTAAGAGCCATTGCTATCAACTCATTGTTCTGCGATCTAAGGCTCTCGCTTTGCCTACGGAGCACTTCATCTGCTATCTCCCGGAAATGAAGTCGGGAACTTTCTTCCATTTCTTTACGGAGAACCGTCATTCGTTGTTCGGCATCCTTCTCTTTCTGTAGTGCCTGAGATTCATAATCTTTTCTAATCCGCATCAATTGGGTATTGAAATAAATGATCAAGACCGCAAGCAACACGACTATTGTCAATGCAAATATCAACAGAATTGCAATATTATCCATTTCTTAAATTTATGAGATTGGGTCTAAGTGACAAAGTTAACCATTATTTCTTTAATCTCCAAATGGCGGCTATCAGTTGATTTGATTACCTGCCACCTGTAGTTGAATGATCCACGTTGGCATCGGCACTTATCATCTTGTTTGCACCGCGTTTCTGCCGCCCCCACTGCAGGTTGTAGCTTATGTTGATGTATGGCATCCGCATGTCAAGACGCATGTGCTGCTCATTGCGGTTCCACTTGCTCAGAGATTTGCTCCCCTGATCATATTTACCAAATGGCATCAGTATGCCTGCACCGAACTGCCACGACTTCCAGTTGTAGCTTAGGTCGATCACGTTGATGTCTTCCCCCCAGCTGATTTTCTCACCCCAGAGGTCACGCTGTGCCCTCACATACTGGAATACGAGCTGAAACCCTTTGTGCATGAACATCAGTGCTGCATCGCCACTCCACGCATTGTTATGAAGTGTGTAAGTGTTGCCTTTCATCCGCTCTGCGCGAAATTGTAGGGTTCCTGAGAACATAAGCCAATCGGGTATTATCTGAATCTGCTCGGAAAGCCAGAAACTCAGGTTCTCCATGCCCTTGCTGTTCTCGTAAGAAGTGATGAGCCTGTCATTGTCCCAATAAAGATAAGGGGTTATGGCATCGGGGCTCGAGAATGCCCTTGCTCCGAAAGACCCGGACACACGCTGGTTGAATATGGTGTGCCCATAACGGAAGGTCAGCATGTAGGACGAAGATGTTTTCAATCCGGCATTGCCGATACGCCATTGGAATCCGTCGAGCTGCTGGGGAGCTATGTTGGTCTCAGCCAATGAGGGCGCCGACTGCCACGATGTGAAAGCCAGTCTGAAATTATGGTTTTGGTTGAGGGAATAGGTCAGAGTTGCCTGTGGCCGCAGATTCCATGAGTCGTTTCCCTGGTCGGTCTCCCTGAATCTGAACGAGGTGTACTGGGCACCGAGACCACCTGTGAGTGTGACCCTGTTTATGCGGTGGAAATATTCTGCGAAGAAATATACCTTGTCCTGCCTTTGATGGAAAACCTCGCCATCAAGATTCTCATAGAGCGAACGGTTGCGGTTGGCAGTATACGATGCCCCGGCTGTAAGTTTGGATGACTGCCATTGCTTGATATAGTCTGCCTCAAGTCCATAAGCCTGGTTTCGGTCTTTTATGTATGTGCTCACATTGTTGACATAGTCAGTGGCATTCTCGTATTGCTCAAGATAATTTGAATAAGAATGACCGTTATATAGGGATGCGCTGAAATCAACGACGAGTGTCTGGCGCTTGGGAAGATGCTGCTCCCAGTAAGCGGAGAACTGTGGGGTTGTGCCATTGCGCCCCGATTCATCTCTCAAAAGGATATCCTTGTCTCCGTTGCTGAGTGAAAGGAGACCGTCATACCGGAAAAGATCGGAGAATGTCCTGTTTGCCGACAATTGAACGTAGAAGACGGTTGTGTCAGGCTTGATATAGCTGTAGGAGAGCCAACCCGATCCCATTGAATTGTCCAGCTTTCCTCCAAGTGGAGTCTCGGTCCTTGTAAGTTCCCTGCCGTCGGGCCAGGTGAAGGTCTCGCTGTAATCGCGGTGGGCCTTGATTCCTTCAGTGAGCTTGAAGTATCCGCCTACCTCCCACTGGGAGCGCCCGGTGTTGAATTTGGCAGTGCCATTATAGGTCCCCCATCCGCAGTTGAGTGCCTGTCGTGCATTTAACATCAGCGAACCGCCGACAGTTGGATTTGCGACTATAAAGTTCAGCACATAATTTGCACCACCATAACGTAGTCCGGGATTGTCAATCCATTCTACCCGTTTTATAGATTCAGGAAGAAGTGCCTTTACCTGTTCGATATTTGACTCCCTGCCATTTATTCGCACTTGCACAGATTGTCCTGCGGAACTTATAGTGCCAAGCGCATCGTTGACATTGAGCGAAGGTATCATGAGGTTGCGAAGAAGCTGCATTCCATTCTTGGAATTGTCGACTGCGCTCTTGGAGGGATGATACACGTCCATATCCGCTTTACGAATAACCTTTGGTGCCTCGATCACTATTTCATCGAGTTCCTGAAAACCGGTTGTGTCGTTCACCTCTTGAGCTGTTGCGATAGCTGGGAGCAATATTGCCAATGCTGACATCATGCTTTTTTTTAGATTGTAGTTTGTCATTTTACGATACATTTTTTTTGATTTCATACCGCAAATTTATATCTTAATCAATCTTAACGCCAAGAATAAAAATCTAAATATGCTATCTTTAAAATATTGTAAATCAGTAGTGACAAATCTGAAAAGTCTAAATTTAACATCTCCCCGTCTAAATCAGTCTTAATAAGGAATGCTTTGCCGAAGAAATGTCGTTATATCCTCCTTTTCCGCAACTCCGAGTTTCTTCCTGACAGTTGATTTACGAACATAGACCGTCGCGGTTGACTGTGCCGTGATGACACTGATTTCCTTTGTTGAGAATCCTGCCATCATGAGCACAATAATCTGCTCTTCCTTATCGGTAAGCACATCTCCGTGGTGCTGATGAAGGCGCGAATAAAAACCATCATATAGATTGTCGATTATTTCGAACACATTTTTCCAATTTACGAGTGCTCCCTTTGTGTCATCTTCTATTGACGATATTTTCCGAAGCATCTCGCGGTTTTGCTCAGTCGGAGTTTCGGCAACCATTTTTATAATACCGAGCTGCTGAAGCATTGCGCGCCGCAAAGTCTCCTTGCCCGATGATGGCGATGTGGATACCATCAATTCATCGACCATCTTTTGCAAGGTTTCAACCTGCTCTTCTGTCTCTACAGCCTTTCGTTTTCTATTATACGCATACCAAAGCAATACTCCCGAGATAAGAAGAGCTGCAAGAACTATGATTACTATCATAGCCATCTGCCTGTCGTTTTTTGCCTTGAGGCTCNGNCTTTTATTCTCAATTTCAAGTGCACTGNGCTCAGACTCCTGACTAATGGACTGACTACGAAGCAAGTTGTNTTTTTGAATGTTGTTTATCTGAGCCATCCGGATAAGATTTAGCTTGCCGCTCTTCTGATAGTCAAAAACAGAATAAAGCAAGTAGGCAAAACTATTATAATAATCTTTTTCTGCATCTGAAATGGCAGATGCGCAACTGTCAGCCTTACTCAATTCTTGAATAGCCATCTCTCTATGACCCATATTGAACATAGCCAACGATTTCCAGAGATGAATATAGTGCTGTATTGAATTTTCAGGCGCTTTTTCCAGAAATTTATCTGACAGTGTCAGGCACTCCTCATATTTGCCCATCTCCTCCAATATGCCCAGTTTCTCATACTCGTAGCTAAATTGCTTTTGCGAATCATTATTGGCTATGACGTTATCAATCAGTGATTCCAATACAACAAGGGCTGAATCGTTGTCACCATTCCATAGATAATCAATATAGAGCCAATACTTATACAAATTATGTGAGGTCGTATCTTTGTCAATAGAAAGCAAACGTCTTATACTCTTTCTGCTGTTGTCTGTGTCAGACACTTTCGATCCCCAGTAAACCCTTTTTCTCAATGGATATATCAGAAGACTGTCCGGAACGTCCGCGAGATTTGACAAAGAATCAAGTTCCTTGATCGCGGTTCTTCCATCTCCACTCCATAACTTATATAGTGCCGATAGTGTAGCGCTTTCAATGGCTCGTGGTAAATCTCTATCCTTGTAATAATCCACAGAATAACTTATCATCGAATCTGAGAGCATCACATGCCCCTGCATGTCGTGTGTAGAAGCCTTCACATAGTAATATTTAGCCTTTATTGAGTCAACGGATAAATCCATTGGGTCAATATTGTCGAGTAATGATAATGCACTGTCAGGATTTTCCCAAGAAATTATTTCGGCAGCGTCAATAATTTTGTTGTAGTTTGATTGGGTTCTGCTGCAAGAAGCAACGATGCTTACCAGTAAGGCAAGCAAAAGCATAACAGGCAGACTATATAAAGATTTCATCCTAAAATATGTCGGAATGTGAACTATTAATTAATTAGTATGAGTTATGCAATTTTAAAATATATTCTATTTAGAGTGAGTATCATGCAAACGAGAAGACCAAACATACCAAATATCGCTGCATAGGAAAGAGATTCGATTAGTCCTAAGTTTTTTATATATAAAAAATACTCGGCAGGTATTACTACGCACAAAAATCCGGCGAGTGGACACCATTTAAACGGTATCGGTTCTTTAATCAGCATCAATCCGGTATTGCAATGATTACAGTGAACTTCATATGCCGTGCCATGCAAAAAATATTCAGAACAAACATTAATGGATACTTTCTGATGGCAATGAGGACATTCACGTGCTTTCAATTCCATATTGGGCTTTGTTGATTGGTAACTCCTTTGCAAAACTAACAAAAATCATTTAATTCTGCAAATTATAACCCTTGAATATTTCGCATCCTCAGCAAACATCATAAAACGCTGAAAAGAAAGTTTATATTTTCATCGGTGCAGCAGCTCGAGGGCAATACGCTTGCGGCTGCGGTCTATGTCGATGACCTTCACTGTTATGCGCTGGCCAAGTTTCAGAACTTCACTGACAGAGGAGATGCGTTTGCTCGATATGCGTGAAATATGGAGCAGCCCGTTTTCCTTTATGCCAAGATCGACAAATGCGCCGAAAGCGGTGATATTGTTGACGATTCCCGGCAATTCCATGCCTATGGCCAGTTGATCAAAGTTTTCCACTCCCGGTATGAATGCTTCGTTATCATCATCAGTACGAGGGTCGCGTCCCGGTTTCCGTAGTTCGGATATTATATCGGTCATAGTCTCGAGTCCTCCGACACCTTTTGCCGCAAGCTCCTTGACATCAATTTTATCGAGCAAATCTCCATTTGCCGGCAGCGACGCAACGTCTGCTCCGATACTTTTTGCCATCTCCTTTACTATGCCGTAACTTTCCGGATGGATACCCGTGTTGTCGAGTGGTTCATCACCGCCCGGAATCCGAAGGAATCCGGCACTAAGTTCAAATGCCTTGTCTCCGAGGCGAGGCACATCGCGCAACTGGCGGCGGGTGCGGAAATCTCCGTTTTTGGCACGGTAAGCCACAATGTTCTTTGCCAATGCCGGCCCGATTCCCGACACGTAGGCAAGCAGTTGCTCACTTGCAGTGTTCACATCCACTCCCACTGCATTCACGCAGCTCATCACCGTGTAGTCAAGCATGTCCTTCAGTTTGGATTGATCCACATCGTGCTGATATTGCCCCACTCCTATTGCCTTGGGGTCGATCTTCACGAGTTCAGCAAGAGGATCGATAAGTCTTCTTCNTATGGAGACTGCACCGCGTACCGTTACGTCCTTATCAGGAAATTCCTTACGTGNCACATCGGAGGCAGAGTAANCCGAGGCTCCGTTCTCGCTCACTATATATACTGATCNTGCGGGAACGACTCCACTTTCTTTCACGAACTTTTCCGTCTCGCGCGATGCTGTGCCATTGCCTATGGCAACAGTGTCAAGGTGATGCTTCTTTATGAGATTTTCGATTATCCTCTGTGCGCCGGCAAAGTCATTACGGGGAGGAACCGGGTATATCACTGATTCATCAAGAAGATTTCCCTGCTGGTCGAGCGCCACGACCTTGCAGCCGGTGCGGTAGCCGGGATCGATGGCGAGAATTCGGTGTCCCTTGAGGGGCGCGCCAAGAAGCAGCTGGCGGAGATTTCCGGCAAATATGTCGATTGCCACTTTGTCTGCCTCCTCCTTTAAGGTAGCCGACACTTCATTTTTAACAGAAGGACAAAGCAGACGCTTACAGGCATCCGAGATAGCATCGTCGATAATCTTTGCACAATCATCCGATGCATATCGGGGCCCGAAATTGTCGATAAGTTTGTCTTGAAGTTCTGCCCCCTTCTCCGGAAGCACATACTTTACTTTGATGAGGCCTTCAGCTTCTGCCCTGCGCAATGCAAGATATTGATGGGAGGGCATGCGGCGCACACCCTGGCTATAACCGGAATACTGAGCATAAGGAGAATTCTCCAGCTCCGCTTCCTTATCTTTTGCCGGAGCTGATGTGAGGCTTCCGGTACGCTGGTAGTAATTGCGGGTTATGTTGCGAAGACGAGGAGATTCCGATGCCCATTCAGCTATAATGTCTGATGCCCCGGCAAGTGCCTCCGCCACGTCCTTGACATCGTTTTTACCTACAAACCTAAGTGCTGCCTCTGCACAATCATCCGGCTTACCCCCCATGATCATCTTTGCAAGTGGTTCCAGACCTTTTTCACGTGCTATGGTGGCACGTGTGCGTTTCTTCGGCTTATAAGGGGCATAGATGTCTTCAAGTTCGGTCATGGTTGTGGCTTTGGAAATAGCCTCTTCCATCTTTGGGTCGAGAGCACCGGCATCTTCGATGGCAGTGNGGNTAAACCNGCGCNTTACNTCANGTTCCCTTTNCGATTTCNACGCACTTTCCACCNCGCGCACGGCGACNTCATCCATGCTTCCGGTCNGNTCCTTACGATACCGGCTGATAAAAGGCACNGTCGCTCCTTCATCCAGAAGCTTTATGACAGCAGCCACCCTNNTTCCCTGAAGNCCGGTTTTAGCAGCTACTCCNCTCACAATTATATCATCAATTTCCATTTTGTTTCAGTTTGATTAGGGAAACAAAATTAACCAATATTTCTCGAATCTGCAAATACCGGCCTTGCAACAACACCTCGGGGGGGAGCGGCAATTCAGACACTCCCCCCGATATGAAACCCTTTGGAAATATTTTTTGTGAGTATAAAGCGACGTGATTATTCCATCTTGCGATACCAGTCGCCGACGCTCATTGAATCTTCAGCCAAGCCGGTCTCGCCGCCGTAGATCTCATCATGCTGTGAACGATCGAGGCCTATTTCCTCGCTGCGACGGCTGACCCGCATGGGGATTATCTTGTCTGTGAGCCAATAAAGTGCGTAACTCATGCAGAATGTATATGCAAACACCATCAGAAGCACCAGTATGTGATTCCAGAAAAACTCATTGCGCGAGATCATTTCCGCTTCCTGCGATGCAAAGAAGNNGTAGGCGAATATGCCCGTCAGCNCTGTGCCTATTATGCCGCCGAGCCCATGCGTGGGAAACACGTCAAGGGCATCGTCGAGCATGTGTCCGTAACCCTTCCATGAACATGCAAGGTTGCAGCAGATTGTTATGATGAAGGATATGCAGACACTCTGCCCTACACTGACCCATCCGGCCATAGGAGTGATAGCCACAAGACCTACCACAGCTCCGATTGCAGCCCCCATTGCTGACGGCTTGTGTCCTCTGAGTCCGTCCATTGCAATCCATACAATCATGGCTGTCGCAGCTGCAGTGTTGGTGTTCAGGAAGGCGGAGATTGCTATGCCGTCGGCTGCCAACGACGATCCCCCGTTGAATCCGAACCATCCGAGCCATAGCAAGGCTGCACCAAGCAACACGAACGGCACGTTGGCAGGACGCGACTGATGACGTTCCTGTCGCTTCCCGAGAAACAGGGCACCTGCCAATGCAGCAATACCGGAGGCGGCATGCACCACAATGCCCCCCGCATAGTCATGCACATGCATCATCCCGAAAAGCCCTTCCGGATGCCATGTGCAATGTGCAAGCGGACAGTAGACAACTATTGTCCAAAGCACCATGAAGAGAAGATAGCCTGCAAAATGCACGCGTTCCGCAAATGAACCCGTGATTAGAGATGGGGTGATGATTGCAAATTTCATCTGGAAAAGAGCGAACAGGGCAAGCGGAATTGTTGTGGTGGCGATGCCGATCTGGGTCCACTCATGGGCGCTGTCTGTGACGTTGGTCACACCCACGTTGTCGAACATGAAGAATGTCCCCGGATTGCCTATCACATGAAGGATATCCTCTCCGAATGCAAGCGAGAATCCAAAAATAACCCAGATTACACTCACTACACCCATTACGATGAAACTCTGAAGCATTGTCGAGATGACGTTCTTGACCCTGACCATACCCCCATAGAAAAAAGAGAGGCCCGGAGTCATCATCAGCACGAATATTGTTGCTGTGATCATCCAGGCCACGTTGGCGAAGAGATGCGTGTTTGTCATGTCGAAAATCCCTTCCTTAGGTGTGACAAAACATCCGATGATACTGACGGCGAGCATAATCAGAAAAACGATCAACCACGCCCAATTTGTCTTTTTTACCTGCATCATAGAAACTTATAATTTAGTATTTATATTAAAATGCAATATTATATTGCAAATATCTATAAAATTACTTGCAAAATTATAAATTTACTTTCAAATTACCAAATATTATATATGGTTTTTCTAAAATGGATTTAATAACAATTTTTTTGGAGGCGCTGTCTTTTTTTAATCTAATTAATATGATTTGACGTTAGAATTATATGAACGGTTTGATTATTGGCATATTGTTGCCCTTTATCGGCACATTACTTGGATCGGCATGTGTCTTTTTGATACGCGATCATATAGCTGTCCTCTTGCAAAAAGCCTTGACAGGTTTTGCAGCAGGAGTCATGGTGGCGGCATCAGTATGGTCATTGTTGATACCATCCATGGAAATGACCGGAAAAGAGGGATTGGCAAGTATTCTGCCGGCTGCAATCGGGTTCATAGCTGGAATGTTGTTCCTCCTTTTTCTCGATGAGATCATACCCCATCAGCATATAGAGAGCAATCAGAGCGAGGGTCCCAAATCACATTTGTCGCGTACATCTAAACTTGTCTTTGCTGTCACACTCCACAATCTTCCGGAGGGTATGGCGGTGGGTGTGGCACTTGCAGCTGCGATTGAACATAACACGTTTATGCCTATGGCTGCTGCCCTGGCACTTTCGGTCGGAATAGCCATACAGAACTTTCCTGAAGGCGCAATCGTGTCGATGCCGCTTCACAGTGCAGGCAATTCCCGCATGAAATCATTTGTGATTGGCACCTTGAGTGGTATTGTGGAGCCAATTTGAGCAATACTGACAATAATGCTCGCATCCATGGTCATTCCCATTTTGCCCTCTCTGCTGGCATTTTCCGCAGGAGCAATGATGTATGTTGTTGTAGAGGAGTTGATTCCTGAAACTCAGCAAGGCAAACATTCCAATATTGGTACGATCGGATTTTCTTTAGGGTTCCTCCTGATGATGGTCTTGGATGTAGTGCTCGGTTGAAAAATAATAAAGGCCTTAAGCCGTACAACCGGACTTAAGGCTTTTGTTATTGTCTATTTTTCCAAAGATCTAATTTCCCATTGGTTTCAGACCCATAGACTTGATATAGCTCTCTTGCTGCACACAGTTTTTGAACTTGCATTGCTCCAAGAATTTGTCAAGTGCAATTTGGGCTTTGGCTCTGTCGGGCTTTGCATCTCTGATCTCAGAATAAGTATGGTGGGGACCTTCGGCAAATCTGACCACTTCCTCCCATTCCTCAGGCATGGTGATCCCCATCATGCAGCTGTTATCCTTCTTCTTATAAGGCCAGAATGTATAGCCGATATTGTTGTCTTTCATGACTTCTACGAAATCAGCCTGCCATTCGTCGGTATTATGCCCGATTTCTCCCATATACATCGGCCTGTTGCTTTTATCCTTGAAATCAATATATGATTGGATTGCCTCTGCCGTTGCCGGACCTCCGTAGCGATGACAGGTAAACATAAGCTGAGGATCATAGTCGGTGTCTTTTAGCGGCTCGAAATTGCTGTTCCACTGTGGTGCCCCGATCAGTATGATATGGTTTGGATCCACATCACGGATTGCTGCAACTGCTCGCTTCTGAAGCGGCTCAAGCTTGGAATTAAGCTCATCCTGATTGTCGAAATAAGTTGCTATCGGCTCATTGATGAGTTCATAACCAAGTATCACCGGCTCGTTCTTATAGCGGTCTGCAATGGAGCGCCAGATGTCGCAGAATTGCTGCTGGCTTTTTTCGCTTTCCATAAGCCATGGATATCCGTATGAGTCATCGATATTGTCACCCGTCTGTCCACCGGGAGCATCGTGCATGTCGAGGATAAGGTAGAGATCATTCGCGCGACACCAGTTTATGACACTGTCTATGCGGGCGAACCCATCCTGATTGGCTGTCAGCCCCATATAGTCCTCATCCGTGAATAGCTTGTAGTGGAAAGGAAGGCGGATGGTGTTTGCACCTGTAGAGGCAATGTAGTCGATATCCTCTTNTGTTATATAGTNATCTTTNANTGATGCCCAAAATTCAGCTGTCTTGTCAGGGCCGACGAGTTCACTGAATAGTTCATTGATCTGCCGGGGGGCGTTCATACGCTGGAATCCGAACATATATCCTTCGGGATTAAGCCAGTTGCCAAGATTTGTGCCCACAATGTAAAGCTTGCTGCCGTCGGGCTTGACAAGATTCTGGCCTTCAACCTTGACAAATGAAGATGCAGGCTCCACGGCGTTCTCCTGCCGGGAGCATCCCATACCGAATGTGGCAAGCGCGAAAGCGCCTGCCACTATAAGGGATTTAGAAAAGAAATTCTTCATAATTATTCGCGGTGTTCCTGAATGATTATATCCTTAATTTGTATCTCAGTGCCGGCTGCATTGCCACCGAAGTCCAAGAATACACTCATCTTGTCCATGTCGATGCCGGGCAGTCCGATCCAGCTGTAAGTGACATCCTCATACTCCGGAAGTTTAAGACGGTCAGCCATATAGAAGATGTTGTCGTTGTCGCCACCGCCTGAAAGAACGCACTTGAATGTCACTCCGGGGTGCTCTTTGTTGGAATAGAAGGTAACACGGAAGTCATAGAGTTTGTCGGCCGAGGTGGTGATATCGGTGTGGAATGCCACCTGTGCCTGCCATTGGTCGGTTGTAGCCTCCGGGAGGGATACAGTGATGTTGCTTCCGTCAACTTTCACAACCGGATCGGCAATCTGGGCCCATCCCGGTGCATAGTAGAATGAATTGGTCCAGGTGCAACCGTGGAAGAGATTGTCTGCGCTGTCAACATTCACCCATACCACAGGTTTTTCCGGCTGGTCGGGAACGGTCGGGAGCACGGTGCCGTCATCATCGGAATGCTTTTTGAATACGATATCCGTGACGGTGAAGTCTGTGTCGGGATAACCGGCAAAGTCAAACGCTATCTTCAGAAGTCCGTCAAATCCGGGGAGGTCTGAGAAGTAATAGTATGAGCCTCCTGCATCGAATGCTATCTGGTCCTGACCGGCGAATGAAATTCCGTCGTCGCCATCCATCTGAACCTTTACGGTCACCTTGGAATCATTTTTCGACTCAATCTTACATGAGAAGTCGTAGGTCTCTTCAGATGACACCTGGATATTTGTGCCTATATGCACCTGACCTTGCCACTGGTCGTTGCCCATGGCTGCCGGCGTATGTACGAATATCTTCTCATTGGAAACCTCGATCACTTCAGGCTCAAGACCGCCAGACCAGTCGCCGGGCGAGAACCAGGTGCTCTGGAGTGTCACCTCGGCATATTTCCACATGTTGAATTCACTGTCATATTTAAAGCCTTTGAATGAAGTGTCTTCTGCCTTCGGTGCGATTATATACTGCCATGAGATGCCGGCGAGATCCTGCACGAGTGTTATCTCATTCTTGCTGAAATTAGCTATCCTATACTTTGGATTGTTGAAAGAATCCTCTGAAGGGATGTAAGGGAACGGAGTGTGCGGAGGAAGCACCAGATACAGATTGGCGCCCTCAGCCGACAGTGTGAAAGTGGTTGCCACCTGTTCTGTAGCCACGCGGAAGTCCTGTCCGTCATCCGGATTGTTCACGGTATATCCTGTAAGGGCATGCACACCTGTATTGACATACATGGTGCCCGCATCGCCCGGATTATACACATAAGATCCGCTGGTCTCTGAACCTGTGTCTCCGAAGGTCAGAATATTGGAGTAGACTCCTTCTGCCTCCTTGCAACCGGGTTCGCCATTCCACCATCCTGCCGGATTGTTTCCGTCCGGGCCGCACGCCATGTGACCCTGCTTTGTGCCGTCTACTGCCCATTCCTTGGTTGAGTTATCGGTAAGGGCTTTCATATAGGGTGTAAAGTCGAAGATGGTCTTGTCTATGTGGATTGTTCCCGTCACTGAGCCTTCCGAAACGCCGTTGCCGTTGCCGACTTTCATCTCTACAGGATAATCACCGGCTATTGTAATCAGGTCGCGATAGGTGAGTGATGTAGATGGACGGGTGCTTTCGTTGACATACCAGATTGGGTAGACACCTTTGGCTGTTGCTCCGTTTTTGTCAAGGATGTTTAGCTCTACGTTGTTAAGGTCGTCTACAGAGATTCCGATTTGATAGTCGGAAGCCTGGGGGAGTCCGGCCATTGACGGCTGGAAGTTAGGCTCGGTGGAGCAGGAGCCCATTGCGAGCATCACTCCCGCCATAGTGGCGAAGCCTAATATTTTATTTGTAGTCTTCATTTTGTCTTACTGTTAGGGAGAGTGAAATTACTGGAAATAAGCATCGTTCTGCTTGAGTGTGCCGTGGCATATATCGATCTCAGACTGTGGGAAGGGGAGATACTTCTTGTTGTCGGTGTAATTGCCGGTGCGGTCGTCAGGATACTCATTGCCCTTCACGAGATAGTCTTTTGCAAGACCTGTGCGGATAAGGTCCCAGTAGCGCTTGCCTTCGCCGAGGAATTCCCACGCACGCTCCTGAATGATGTTATCAAGAGTTGCAGGAACTGATCCAAGACCTGCACGTGAACGCACCATATCAAGATATGTCTGTGCATTGGGTGATCCAAGTTCTGCAGCATTGAGCAAAGTCTCTGAGTAGCGGTAGAGGCGCAGGTTGTTGTTGTAGTTGAGCACTGCGTCTGCAATCTGACCTGAGTTGCCGCCAATCTTTCCTGCATATTTTGCAAGGAAGTAGCCTGTGTCTTGGAAACCTACAGTGTAAGAGCCGGGTTCGGGCTGCCAGATGGATGCATCGCGGCGGGTGTCGGCTGGATCGTATGAGTCATAGCATGACTTGCGTACAGTGCCGAAGCNCCAGCCGGTATTGTCGTGGATGCCGTCTGAAGAGTTGTAGCCACGCGGANGGATCATACATGGAACTACGNNGCCTCCTGCTGTACCTCNCCAGCTCCAGTTGCGGGCTGCCTGATAGTCGGAGTAGTTGATTTCCCACACTGATTCNCTGCNCCATTCCCCTTCAACATCCCAAATGGAGGCGAAGTCACTCACGAGCTGATACTTGCCTGAGTTGATGATCTCTTCCATATATTTGAGAGCCGTAGGTTTGC
>WFLX010007658.1_pt1 | contig 21225 bp, 10 predicted proteins | sample 4967041 | NCBI WGS metagenome assembly WFLX01 (sample SAMN12857096, study PRJNA449069) | gut metagenome | isolation source: stool from male and female vole | host: Microtus ochrogaster | place: USA:Florida | collected 2017
CGGCGTAACCGCTCATCCGTAGGAATGGAGTCGAAAGCAGCACGCGACTCACCTGCCAAATCAAGTGATACTCGGTCATAGAGAGGTTGATAGTCATTAAGATGATTATCAAGAAGCTGATCAAACGTCTTTGAGGAGGCTTTTGCAAGCACTTCTCTGTTTTTCTTGCCAGGAAGCTGGGGTGACTGNCCTGGGGCCGTATCAAAACCTTGATAATCAGTAGNAGCACTTAAAAGGATTGTGACTGAATTAGCATTCTTAACATTTATAATGGAATCGGACAAAGAGACTGATCCATTTTCCGGAATCACTTGAACTGCCACTTCAAAATTCATACCCCCATCTCCATATACAATCTGATTAGGATCGTATGGGCGATTTGCAACGTAAGTAGGTGCTTGCCCAGTAAGAAGTAGGGTTCTTTCCCCTCCCGCTCCATAATTATGAAGGAGTTTGGATGTCAATGAAAGATCAAACGACAATGCATCGGCACTATTTGCCTCCATCCTTACCACCATCACCTGGTCGGGATAAGATATGAAGGATGTGCGTGTGTATTTCACACCATCTACTTCGTAACTCACTGTCGATGTGGCATCAGAAAGATTCAAATCACNATATAAATCGTTCGGTATGCCNGGAGTGTTCATATCGAGATGCAAATCCGCCAATGGAAGATATCGAGCCGTGTAGGGTCCTTGAGCATTTTCTTTCCAGAGTTTCCTCGCAAGTTCGTAGTCGCCGTCATCTACTGCTTTTCTTATAGTAGGTAGGGCTTCCTTTGCATTAGGATTGTTCTTATCTGAGGGTCCGCCAGACCACAAGGTCTCCTCATTGAGTTGATACACTTCATCAAGAGGATTGCCAAACACCATAGCACCGATGCGTCCATTGCCAAGAGGAAGAGCTTCCTCCCACTTTTCTGCAGGGGAATCATACCATAGTTTCATAGCAGGTTCCTCTTGCTTGGAAGNGGAACACGAAATAGAAAGCTCTAAGGCTAAGAAAGAAAGAATATAGAATATTTTGAAGCTTAATTTCATTTTTGATGAAGATATCCTGTTTTGATATAAAATCAGTCAGCGTCTACAATCTTGAAAACTTTGTCGGAATTAGAGATAAGTTTCTCTTGAGGCAGTCTGCCTTTGAGTTCAAGTTTAATCACAGAGGCAATTGGATCATAATTTCCAGAAGGAAGAACTATTTCAGTCACTCCTTTCTTGCGGGTGAACTTTAACTCCGATCCATCTGAAAGAAAAGTTGCTTTTTGGGCTCCTAAAGCTACCGGTACTGAAACTTTTCCATCAGCTGGAGCATCAAACACACACAGATACAATACGCTGTTTTTGTCATTATCTTTACGCGTGACAGCACCCCATTCAGGCACGATATGACTGCGTCGTGACCCATAAACTGCTTCACCATACTTTGACATCCACTTCCCTACCTCTGAAAGACATTGACTTGATTCTTGAGGCAAGTTGCCGTAAGAATCAGGACCGACATTCAGCAGATAATTACCTCCCATCCCTGCTATACTGAGCAGATTTCTGACAATTTGCCTTGCAGGTTTCCATGCATTCTCCCAACTTTTGTATCCCCATGAGCTGCCAATGTTCATACAAGTTTCCCAATAGATTCCTTCTATATCTTCGGCTTTGGGAATCCTGCCTTCGGGCGTCTTGTAATCTCCCGGGAAATCAGGACGACGTAGACGGTCGTTGACTATTACTTTGGGATATTTTGCCAACTCTGCCATGATGTCGGATGCCTGTTTTTGTGTGATCTGTTGAGGAGTATCGAAAAAAATCACTCCCAATTCTTCGCCATAGCGTGAAAGAAGTTCTTTGATTTGAGGAAGAGAAACGGAATAAAAGTATTCATCAAAAGTCTTGGTAGTCTGAAATGGATCCCATGAGCCATTGTGCTCCTTGGTATAAGCATTGATCTCGAGAGAATCCGGATTCTCCCATCCCTCCCACGACTCTTTGCGGGCAGTGCTTCCTCCCGGATTGCACCAATCTTGCGACTGCGAGTAATAGAATCCTATACGCATGTCATGCCTGCGGCAAGCCTTCACCACTTCATCTACAATGTCTCTGCCGTATGGAGTATAGTCTACAATATTAAACCTACTTGCATCGCTATCGAACATTGCAAAACCATCATGATGCTTTGTAGTGAAAACTATGTATTTCATCCCGGCATTCTTTGCTGTAAGCACGAGGGAGTCAGCATTGAAATGCACTGGATTGAATGTTGAGGCAGCTGCACGATATTCACGAAAAGGGATTTTACACCGGTTCATTATCCATTCAGCTCCGCCACGTCTCTGCTTGTGACCTTTATACACTCCCCCATATATGGAGTAAGGNCCCCAATGCACGAACATACCAAATTTTGCATCCTGCCACCACTCCATTTTATCTTGAGTGGATATTTTATCTGTGGTGGAGATAGATGCGCTATGAGATATTGGGGTGATTAAAACTGCAAGTAATATTAGAATCAATGATGTCTTTTTCATGTCTGAAATTTATTTAATTAGTGATGTCAGATCGCCATTCTTTCTTGCCATGAGTTGAGCAAGATAAAGTGAGCGAGGAAAAACATTGGTCTCATTATGTCCTTCCCATTCTCCGGAAGGACGGTCGGTGAAGACACCTTCAGAGCGATCCCCTTTAGTGCCGAGGCTGTAGTTCTTCCCTGATGTCCAAGGACTTTGCACTGCAACTCGCCCTGCACGACAATTCCACAACACCTGAGTCACTCCAGCCCAACCATGTCCGCTACCCATCTTCCCACGGTCTTGCACATTGATTTCGCCATCGGTCACTATATTATCATAGAGCGTGCCTACAGCCCAACGATGGTGTGGACCAATGTCGGCATAACTTTGGGAAGCAGTACAGTTATGAAACACGTTAGGTCCGCAGACTTGTGAGCCTGTGACAAAGTCATGTCGCCCCTCTCGGCTCTGACAATTCATGAAAAGGTTTTGCTGCCCAATATTATTGAACGCATACCGATAGCCTCCCGTAATTACAGATTTCGGAGAGAGACAACGGCAATTTCTTACCGTGACATTCTTTGAATTTCGCTCGCAACTGACGCAAGCATAACCGATATGGAAAGTTGTCACATTGTCAATCCAGCAATCCTCAGCCTTGTCAATTTGCACCCCTATCCATCCATGGGCAGTGTCTTCATAATGATCAAACTCTGAATCAAGACATATATCCATCACTCCACATTCAGAAATACGTCCTGGAAATGAGTACTTGAATAGTTCACCTCCCCCATACTTGCGAGCCATCTGCATCACAACGGGATTGTCGAGCGTCACAACGTCACCATCAACACCGGTCACTTCACGCTCAAAAGCAAGATTATACTCCTTGGGAGTCCATTGACGGGTTCCTTTACGCTCCACTATTTGATCCATTTTAATATCCCGGATCCACTCGGCAGTCCCTGGGCGATACAGCACTACTTTGTCGCCTGGATGGAAACCTGAAGCATCGGAAACCTTAATGGAATGGACACCTACAGGCACAAAATCATCTGTCAGATGCACGCGCGTGCCGGCTACTTCCTCACGTGTGCCACTCCCACACAGACGAATGATGGGATAGCGCTCACGGGTGGTAGCTATAAGGCGGGTCTCGTCGACATTGCTTCCCTCGCCTTGGATCACTACCCCTCCTGTAGCGACATTGAGTGTCTTTGAGACTGGATAAACGCCACGGGAGATAAACACCACCCCCCGATGCCCTGACGCGTCTGCCGGCATTGCCGAAACCTTGTCGATAGCCGACTGGATATTTTCCCAATTGTCGCCATCTATCGGAGTCACCACTATTGTAGCCTGAAAGCGAGGCAATCCCTTATCCCCATGATGATAGCCTACGCGGCTAAAGTCGGGAAGAATGTTTCCCTCCGCATCAGGATAATATTCAATCTTGCCGTCATTGGATATTTTCACCATAGATGACTGCCAACCGTCAGGCATTTTAGTCTGTGCATTCACATGAAAAAAAGGCATGACAGATATTAAGCTCATAGCCAGCAAGACAAAAGATCTTAAAGGAACGTGTATTTTCATGATGCTTAATTTTTAGAGAGGATTTACTTTTTCAGTNTATCTTTTTCCATTATCACGGCAGCCCACAGCANACCGGCTACAGCTTCCTTGGCATTAAGGATTTTATCCACAGTAACGTAATCTATAAAATCCTTTTTGATTGTCACACCGTCACAAGCGCCAATCACATCGAGCAGACCTTGGCTATTGACTCTGACAAAAGGAAAGAGGGCAGCATATCCATCAGCAGCGACTTTTCCATATTCCTTCTCTTTAAGCAGCCCAAGGTCGATACCTCTTTGGATAGAATAAGTGAACATAGCTGTGCCTGATGGGTCAATGAAGTTGAGTGGATTTGTGCCTTTATCCACCACCATAAACCATCCACCCGTATTTTTATCTTGCCATTGCTTCAGGCCTTTTGCCATTTTAAGATAAATATCTTTCATCTCCTTATAGTCAGGATGAGATTCCGGCAAGACTGCAAGAAGTTCGGGAACGACAAGAGAATACCATCCCATACCTTCACTCCACACTTCCGGAGACAGGCCTTCGGAATTTGCCCAAGCAGCCTTATCTGGCTCAGTGGTCCACGCATGAAGCAAGAGTCCATCNTGNNGTTGGAGATGACGCGCTGCNGCTTTGATATTCCNNCANGCTANATCGAAACAATAATCNGCCTCTCCTACATATTGAGCACATCGNAGAAGAAACATCTGCATCATGAAGACTCCGTCGATCCACATATTGGGCGACTTGTTGCCATGCCAAAACTGTCCATCAGAACTTGGATAGGACTTGACAGCATCCAAAATCTGCAAGGCAGCTTTCTTATAACGCTCGTCGCCAGTGCGCGCATAAAGTGTGCAAAATGCCGACCCTGTCATAAAATTGTCAAGATTGGTCAATGCCCCTCCCTTATAGTTGCCCTCATCATCGATAAAATTATCGATATATTTCTTAATGTAGGCTGTATATCTTGGATCGTTCAGTAGTTGGCCGAGTCGATCCATAGCCTCAAACATATAGCCCTGCACATAACTATAATCCTTATAGTAGGCAGTGCGATAATCCGGATAGCGGGCCATAACCGACTCTGCAATCGGGACTGCAAGCATTGAAGGAGCTTCACCCGGTGTATATTCCAAATGTGCATTAGGGTCTCCCTGTGATGTAGTGCGACGTGCACGGGTAGTGACTTCCTGAGTCACTTTCATGGTGACATTGTCGGGGCCTACGGTGTAGCCAGTGGTCTTGACTGTGGTCTGTGCATCAAGAGATATGGTCGCTGTCAATGCCAGACAGCCAAGTATTATTTTAAAAGTTTTCGTGGTATTCATAATCCGGTCAGAAAAAAAGTTAATGATTTAGATCCAAATTAGAGGATTGCGNATAGGAAGATTTCTGACAACTTCTTCATTTTCGGGAAAATGCTCATATTTGTCCCATAGTGCCAGATAATTATCATCACCCCAATGGTTCCAAGCAAATAGCAAAGCCGGATGGGCTATCGGCCATTCATCCCAGAACATCACATCCGGAGCCAATTGCCANGCACTTTTATCTTTTATANAAGGNGACATGTATTCAATTGCCAGCCNCATATTGCGTCCGTCAGGAGTTGTGTATTCCCAGAGATTATCTTCATCGGTAGAAAGTATCTGGCAGAGAGTTGCCATTGCATCAAGATTAAATAGNGAATATCCGTATGGTTTAGTCCTGTCTAATTCTTGAGGGAATGATCCATCCGAAGCCATCTGATCAACTAAGAAAATATTCTTGAAGCGATCAGCACACATTTTCATTGTCTCCTTATCACCAACATACTTTGCAAACATTGCCACCTGCATGGCCCAGCATGTGCCATGATTATTGGATGCATTCATTTCTTTCACCCCATACGGATGAGTCTTCAGCCAATCTATGTAGGCAGTAAGCCATTCTTTGACTCCCATATCCACATCTTCAGGGACAAGACCTTCTTCACGCAATCTCATCAAAGACTGTACAACTTCTATAAGATGGATTGTATCGATTATACCTATGCCTCTTCCGGTNGCTATCCCTTTGATGGCTTGNGCATANAGNAGATTTGGNTTCATNCGNGTNTCCTCATCAATCANCCATGCNTTGACATGATCCAAGACAGGCTTGACGTAACGCTGGTTGCCTGTAAGNAGATAAGCAGAAGTAAGATTNCCCACTATNGNGCTGAAACGTATCATTGCATGCCGATGCTGCACAAANTTGTCGGGATTGGTGCATCCATCGCGACGGATGTAAGGTCCATCAGGATTCAAAGAATCTGGCCACCAATAGTCGCCTTCCGAATAAAAATCATGAAGAGAGCCTGCACTGCGCTCTGCTATGAAAGAAGTGACTGTCACCGGAAGGGCTTCCATATCAGTCTCAGCTTTCTGAAGGNCCATNCTACGCAGCGCNCCCGACACTTCTGCGGGAGCATGCTTCTTATCTTTTACACAGAAGCAGAAGATGCACAGCAGGCAAATGACAGAGATGTATATGAGTAAACGTTTCATTATATTTTAGAATTTACAGTCACAAATTGAGTAGGCATATCTGAAGATTTGACAGCCACAACAGAATTACCATTCGATTTTTTGAGGCGTATGGAAGCGCGCCCATTAGCAGCTTCTACTTTAGCAGAGCCGCCAGCTGTGCCTTGGTTTTTGATAAGCTCTCCATCTCCTGCCACTTCAAAGCGTATCACTTTTCGAGAATCAAGACATGCTACTCCTTTATCATCTACCAATGTCACTTCTATNAGTTCTGTTTCATCGTCNATNGGAGTATGACTCGTAACTATTTGGGATNCCGANCNCCACTTTTCAGTCTGATAAGTCCAATTCAACTCATCGTCGCAAATCNTCTGTCCTTTAGATCGGGCTACAGCCTTTACATCATTTGCTCCGGGAGTGAGCGCTACATCCCAATGAAGTCCGGCTGCCGGATAATCCTGACTGTNGCGTTTTTTGACACCACAACTTTTGCCATTGACAAACAACTCTACTTCGGGACAATTTGAATAGACGAGAATTTCCTTCTTCTCTCCATTGTCGCCCCAACGCACTGGCTGAGAGTGGCCAAAGATATGGATCATAGGCTCATCTGTCCAGTAAGACTGGAAGACATAGTAGCTCTNTTTCTTATTGAAATCTCTTTCGATGACTCCTTTTTGATTGACGTATGGCACAGGGTTGTCCGGACGGACAGGGGTTGAAAAATCTTTAAACGGCCAATAAGCAGCGCCTGTAAGCCAAGGCATATTTTCTTGCTCCTTGAGATGCCAGTCGATCAATTTCACAACGTATGATTCCGACCAATCATTCTTTGAAGGTTCCTTTGTATCTTCATATCTTCCAGGATGGCTATCGCCACCCCACTCCACATGGAGGAAATGCTTCACTTTATCGAAAGCCTCCCGTGAATATTTTTGATATTCTTGATATGTGCCTCTATACCATCCTGCCCAAATAGTAGGAGAGTACACATCGACTATATCACTGCAAAAATCACAGCGCCGTATAGCCGTCTTTCGGTTAGGATCAAGCTGATGAGCAAGAGTATTTAATTGGCTCATGAAAGAGCGGATTTCGCTCTGCTTGTATTCAGGGAAGTCNTTGGGCCAGTCATTTTCGTTNCCGAGACCCCATACGATTACNGAAGGATGATTGTAATGCTGACGTATCATATTTGTGAGCATCCTGCACGCCTGATTGCGATANGTCTCGCCTCCTACTCCGCCTCTGCACCATGGGATCTCTTCCCAAACGAGGATGCCCAATTCATCGCAAAGGTCAAGAATGATTTCTGATTGCTGATAATGGCCCAGGCGTATAAAATTGACACCCATNTCNTTCATCATCGTCATCTCTTGGCGCATCATGTCTTCTGTCATGGCTGCTGCTACGCCTGCATGGTCTTCATGGCGATGAGTGCCTCGAAGCAACAGTCGGCGCCCATTCAGATGATACGGACCTTTCTCTATGAATTTTGAATCACGGAATCCGAAATGCTCAGTTGCCAACACCGTATCGCCATTTGCTATCACAGTGACTTCACACGTATAGCACTTTGGATCTTCTACATCCCAGAGGATTGGACGATTGATAGTGAAATCTGCCAATTTCCTTCCTCCCAAGGGAGTTATATTTTTCATTGAATATGAGTCGACTACACTCCCATCAGGAGATTTTATTGCCACCATGACATCAGCTGAGCGAATGTCAGACGGATTATAGAAATTGCCCTCCACGCTGACTGAAGCCTTTTTNCGGTCAGAACTTAGAACCGGGTTAACAATAACTTCATCTACAGAAACTGACGGCAAATATACAATGTTGAGATATCTATAGAGACCACCATACAGGTTAAAGTCGGAAAGATCTGAGGGTATCATTTCAGCATCGCGGGAGTTATCGCATCGGATGCTCAGTGGCACACATCCTCCAAATCTTTCAGCATCTGGAGAGTTCAGAAATGAATTGACCGCATCAGTAATGTCAATATTCCAACTATCGTATCCGCCCACATGGCTTCCTACTTTTGTAGTGTAGATATAGGCTTCAGTCTTTTGTCCGGATCCTTCAAACTCAAGCATCACCCTGCCATCCTCGTATGGATTGGAGATGTCGAGAAGAGTCTTATACCATCCCGGACCCTGATAGTAATTCACGTCAGGATCAACACAATCCTCAGCATTAAAGCAGTGAGGGAGACTTACAGTTTGCCATATTGGCTGAGCTTCCGGCTGAGTGCTTTTCGATGGGCGAACAGCCTCCCANATATTTCCTATATCTTCTCTTAGGAATTGCCAATTGTCGATAAGGCGGGTTTTATGTTGCACAGGAATCTTTGCGGAAAGGTTCCCGCACAACATAAAAAAGGCAACAAGAAACAATATGAATCTATTTATAACCATAATATTAACCTAATAATTTAACTAACCTTTACATTGTAATCATTCAAACCTAACATTCATTTAAGTAGTAGTGGTATGAATGTTGCCTTGCCTTATCAATATAGTCTATAGAATAGCTGTGCCTTGCTTTTCGAGTTTATCTTTTTTCAATAGAGCCTCCAAAAAATAATAGTCGGCATAAATAAGGGGGACATCCATTTCGGAGCCACTGTTGCCAGAGCCTACGCTATGTAGAAGCAGGAAGCCGTGGTCGCCACCTTGCTTGGCACGATAATGATCCGTAAGGCTCTCCACAATTTTGTCGGCACGATGCTTATGTGTCTCAGCATTGTCTTTGTCGTACATTGCGAGTTCATAAAGGGCACATGCAGTGACTGCTGCGGCAGAAGCATCCCGAGGCTCATTCGGGATGTTGGGAGCCTGATAATCCCAATATGGCACNAAATCCTCTGGAAGTGTAGGGCTATTGAAAATGTAGTCAGAAATTTTCTTTGCCTGCTCAAGAAATTCCGGGCGCTGGGTGTTGCGATAGCACATTGTATAGCCATATAGGCCCCATGCCTGTCCACGAGACCAAGCAGACTCGTGTGCATAACCTTGATGAGTATGCTTATTGAGAACTTTTCCTGTAATAGTATCATAGTCTACCACGTGATAAGAACTGTTGTCTTCACGGAAATGATTCTTCAATGTTGTCTCAGCATGGTTGACTGCAATATTATACAATGTGGAGTCTCCTGACTCTTTGGCTGCCCAGAAGAGGAGTTCGAGATTCATCATATTGTCGATGATGACGGGACACTGCCATTTGTCTTTGTTGTGGTCCCAAGAGCGGATAGCTCCTACCTTATCTTTATATCGAGTCGCAAGTGTGCGGGCAGACTCAAGCATAATGTCGCGATATATAGAGTCTCCTGTCAGGCGATAGCCATTGCCAAAACTGCAATATACTTTGAAGCCCATGTCGTGGGTGCCACCATTTGTCTTCTCTCGNTCTACTGGAGCAGTAAACTCAATTGCTTTTTCTTTCCAGAAATCATCGCCAGTACGCTCATACATATACCACAGTTCACCTGGGAAAAAACCACTGCACCAATCGCGGGATGCCACGAGCCTTAGCGATCCATCAGGCTCAATATTTCGAGGTGCGAATGCTCCAGCTNCGATTTGCTTCTCGGTGAGATGAGCCTTGGCACTGTCGATTTCTTCGAATGCATATTTGAGCTGGTCGGAGGCAAAATCAAAATTCTCCGCTACTATGTCGCGTGTGTCATTTTTTTGGCTTGCACATGATCCTAAAAAAACCACAACAGAAAGAAGTAATGATTGAATCTTCATATAGTTTTAAGGTTTGTATTAAAAATGTTATTGTGTTTTGATTTCGATGCAAAGTTACAATATTTCTCAAAAAATGAATTTCAGAATTATTTCAAATATTGTAAATATTGAGTCAAATCACTAATGCAGAGCATTTTTTAAGTTGCAATCGATGATGCACACTGAAGAAAGGCTTTCAATGCTATCTCTGCTGCCGACAGAATGGAGCAGTTGCTTATCGCTTCGCCGGATCACGAACAGATTGGGTTGATGCTGCTCCTTGGAGTGGCCCTGCCAATTAGTTATCACTACGACGTCGGTCTCAGGAATATACTGAAAGCCTGTAAGAAATTTGAAGGGTCTATATTGGGGAAAATCATCGTTAGTCAACTCCCAAACTATTTCTTTGCNCGGATTTACTTCAATGATTCGAGGATTCTTATCTGCATCCGCCACTGCCACCATCGTGTTGCCATTTGGCAGGCGAACCACTGAATGGGCTCCTCCCGATACAGGGAATTCCCAAATGGATTTTCCTTCCTCATCGTATTCTGCTACTTTCTTTCCTCCATAATGAGCCACGAGATAGTGACCATTCGTCAAGCGCCGGGCATTTCTAACAAACGATTTACGCTTCTTTTCCCCTTCCGGAAGAATCGTGACACTCTTTAAAATCTTTCCTTCAGGGTCTACTTCAAGAAGTCTTCCGTCTTCACATTCTGCTATGAATGTATTTCCATCAGCCAAACGCTGACATGCAAATATATGGCTGGTGGCCGACTTATAATGGAACACTGTGTCGCCCGCAAGTGTCATTTCCAATACTGCATCGCCTGCTGTGAAAAGAATATTCCCATTCGGAAGCGGCCATACATCATTACTCAAAGGAGCCGGATGCTCCCATACGAGTCGATCATCCTCATAGACCATAACTCTTCCTCCAGAATAGTCAGTGCAAACATAGCGTGAAGGAGCCGGACGTGCCTCTTCCAGAGGTTTGAGTGCAGGATAAGCATTCTCTACAATCCAAGTTGCCCATAGGAATGAAGATATCACTTCTTGACCATTGGTTTTCTTCGGGCGAGCCACGTATGCCTCATAGTCTTTCTGGATGCCAAGACCATTGTTTGCATCATGGATATCAATAAGACCATCAATCTGACTTATTTTTGCTTTTGAGAGGAGACCGTAGTATCCATCTATCACAACTTGACGAAAATCTTTGGCAGNAATTATACCTAATTCTATAGCACGCTGCAATGCATAGATAAACATTCCGCTCCCGGATGTTTCTTGCCAATTTCCTGGTTGACCACCTTTATCTACTACTTGATACCAAAGACCAGTCTTTGCATCTTGAGTCTTACGGAGTGCTTCCATCAATCTGCGTGTGATTCTGACCAANTCATCATACTTTGGATGATCTTTNGGGAAAATTTCAAGAGTCTCCACCATAATCAAGGCGTACCATCCTAAGCCTTCACTCCACACTTCTGGAGCAAAACCGGTGTTTGGATCAGCCCAACGGGCATCCTTATCNTCATCCCATCCATGTAGCAAAAGNCCTGAGTCTCCCTTNTGNAGATGATCATACATCCCNATAAGCTGTCGGGCAGCTTCGTCGAAACAATATTCACTGTCTCCAATATATTTGCCATATTTGGTGAGAAACATCTGTCCCATAAAGACGCCATCCACCCAAATCTGTCCTACCGTGCCGCGACNATGCNAGAAGACTCCGTCAGATGTGCGGGGATAGTNATCATAACTTTTACGAATCTTGTCAGCAGCCTTTCGGAAACGCTCATCACCAGTCTGCCTATACGCCCAAACTACAATTGCACCGGCCATCATATCATCCATGCTGCCGCCACGAAAATATACTGGATTTCCTTCGGCATCCACCACACTTTCTGCCCACGACATAATATAGTCGTAGTATTTTTTATCGCCAGTGGANTGCCAGAGCTTGTCGATTCCACTTAAGAAATATCCCTGCGGATAACACCAAGCTTTGAAAGGAATCAATAGAGCAGAGGGATAACGAGTCATGACTGTATTGGCAATCTCCTCCGACCATTTGGAAGGAGTAGNGGCNATAGACACCCCANNAGNACTTAAAAGTACAATNATAAATGCACAGATTTTTAAAAGTATTTTTTTGACCATATCACTTTATTTTAATGCATCGCAAAGATACATCATATAGTGATATTGGGTTTGTAAAAACGTTTCAAATACTTTTAAAATTCCTCCAACGTAATCATTTACTCTTTTTTATTAGCCGCTACATACTCTGAAGGAGAACAACCATAGACAGTCTTGAAGCATTGGGTGAAATAAGCATGACTGTTGAAGCCGACGTATGTGGAGATTTCAGATACTGTATAGTCCGATTCAAGAAGCAGTCGGGTTGCCACTTCAAGACGCTTGTTGCGGATGAGTTCCACAGGAGAAAGATCGGTAATCGCTTTGAGTTTTCTATAAAGATTAGTACGGCTGAGCCCCATCTCCTTGCATATCTTATCAATATTCAATTCTGGATTTGCTACATTTGCCTCTATTATCTCAAAAAATTTCTGGGTGAATTTATCTTCTGATGATACAATCTTTATTCCCATCGCCTCAAGAGAGAACTTTTTGCCGTAGAGTTTCTTAAGCTTCTCTCGTGCAGACAGGATATTATGCATTCTTAGTATAAGCACGTCCATACTGAAAGGCTTCACTATATAGTCGTCAGCCCCTGATGCAAATCCTTCCTTGATATGCTGGAGCATACTCCGAGCAGTCATCAGAATGACAGGGATATGCTCAGTGCGGAGGTCTTCCTTAATCTGTGCACATAGATCAAGCCCATTCTTGCGAGGCATCATAATGTCGCTGACGATTATATCTGGATATCGCTCTACAGCTAAGTCGAATGCATCCTCACCATTATCAGCTTCAATTATATCGAAATAAGGTGACAAACATTCTTTNACGTAGGCCCTCACCTCATCATTATCTTCCACCAAAAGGACAGTATACCGACGGTCGAAACTAAGGCTCTCCGGAGTCTCGGATGGGATTACATCTACCACCACCCTATCGGCAGCCTCTGCATCTATCTCATCTTCAGAAAATGCCTGACGGTCAATCGGGAGAACGACATTGAATGTCGCACCACCCTCCTCATTATTTGCAGCCCAAATAGCACCATGATGAAGCTCGACAATCATTTTTGTCAGGCTCAAGCCTATGCCTGTTCCCATTGTACCCTTGGAATTTGCCGTTTCCCCATTGTCTACCTGATAAAATGGATCGAATATACGTTCAAGTTCATCTTTTGGGATTCCACATCCTGTGTCGCTGACAGTTATTTTTACATATTTGCTATCTTGATGCATGGCATCTCCCAGCTTGTCGGAAACAGCTGAAAGCTCCTCTCCGTCGAGTTTCTGAAGCGACATCGTCACTCTATCGGAAGGACGTGTGAATTTGAAGGCATTTGAAAGCAGATTAAAAAGCACTTTGTCGCACAACGATTTATCAAACCATGCAGGCATTCTTTCCTCTGAAGATTCAAAGGTAAACCTAATGTTTTTGCCTTCAGCAAGATGATTGAATGCGATGAACATCTCTTGCAGGAAAGAACACATATCCTCCTTCGACACCTTCAGTTGCATCTTCCCAGCCTGAGTCTTACGCAAATCCATAAGTTGATTGACGAGCATGAGCATTCGTTGTGAATTATTGTAAATAAGACTAAGCTTATTTTTTACTCCATGATTGAATTCGGCGACATGCAGCAATTCCTCAAGAGGAGATATGATTAGAGTAAGGGGCGTGCGGAGTTCATGCGAGAAATTTGTGAACATCTGCAGCTTGGTGCGATGAAATTCTTCAGATCGCTCTTGCTCAAGCTTCTGATACTTCACCTTCTCTTCAAGAGCTTTTTTCTTTATTATATAGTAGCCTATTAGTATTATTGTCCCAAAGAATAGTATTGCATATAGCAGCCACGCATACCATGTAGCCCAAATTGGAGGACTGACCACTATCTCAATAGAACGGATCTCATCGCTCCACACTCCATCATTATTCGCTGCTTTGACTTCAAAAGTGTAATGCCCGGGCTTGAGATTGGTGTAGTAAGCNGANCGACGATGCCCCACGTCTTGCCAGTCATTATCATATCCTTTTAGTCTGACTGCATAGAGGTTTTGCTCAGAATGCACATAATTCAATGCAGCATAACTTATGACTATATTATTCTGATTATATTTCAATTTCACACGCGGAGTATCATCAAGTTCTACCGACAGTATGCTTCCATCCCCAGGTACAATCTTTTCATTATTGACCTCGAGACCGGTGAAGACTATAGGGGGTTGGTAGGAATTTTCTTTGATCTCAGAAGGAGAAAAAGTCACAAAACCTTTTCCTGAGCTAAAAGCAACATCCCCGTTTGCCAATAGCACTCCACTATGAGGAGAGAATTCTTGAGCTCCTAAATCGTCACTTACGGCATAGTTGTGTATAGCGTGAGTGTCTGGATCAAAAGAAATAATGGAGGAACTCCCGCTTAGCCAGATTCTGCCATCTTCTCCTTCCACTATCATACTTATGTCATCCTCCCCCAATCCCTCAGAGGCAGAAATACTGTTTATGATTCCTTTGCCATCTTCATATTGATTAAGTCCGCCACCGATTGTGCCGACCCATATTCTACCTTTACGGTCGCGGATGATCGATGTCACATAATTGGATGGCAGAAAATCTGTCCCCGAACCCTCAGGGGTGAAATTTTGATACTTCTTTGCCTTATAGTCAAAACGATAGAGTCCGTTATTGCGTGTGCCGACAAGTATGACGCCAGGGGCAATTTCCAATAGGCATCTGCCACTACCCGGACGCCATATAGTGTCATTGGCCTCAAATTCCGTCTGCATCTTGCCGTCTGGAGTTACTCTCACCAGCCCATAGATAGGTTTAGAGGTAGCCATCCAAATGCAGCTATCCGAACCCTGCAATATGGAGTAGACCGAAGAGCGTTCAGGGAGACTGTAAAGCAGTGTAAACTTTTTAGTGCGCCTGTCAAAAGAATATACTGTGCCTTCAGTAGTGCCGCAAAGAAGTGCGTCACCCTTGGGCATCAGAGATTTTATAATATTATGGTTGTTTTGAGATGAGTATGAAGTATCGTAAGGTCGATAGGTTGACTGTCCGTTGGCTTTATTGTATTCAAGCAGTCCACCTCCCTCCGTGCTNACATAAAGCAGTCCGTCGCCCATATCCACCAGTGGTCCAAAGACACCAGACATATCCTCATTAATCCCGATTGGGGTTTCATGAAGAGTAAACCGATTGTTGTAAGGACTTAAATAATCGGCACCTCCCGAGTATGTACCGACCCACACTCCACCGCTACGGTCTATGCAAAGGGAATAAATAGAGAAGTGGCTAAGCTGTCCGTCTCTGCTGTCAGCTTTGGCATATAAGGAAAGTTTATCGGTCTCTGAATCGATGGAATATAATCCATCGAAAGTCCCCACAAGAATAGTATTCCCATCCGATTCAAGCACTCGGATGTTATCTGTAGTCAAAGCGGAATTAAGATGATTAAAGAGTTTATGAGTGGACGTTTTGGGATCTATCTTTGCTATCCCTCCTCCTGCAGTGGCAATCCACAAATATCCTCGCTCAGTATCAATAATAATATCAGTCACATTGTTGTTTGCAAGAATATTATCATCTGAAAAATGGAATAACTTTTTCATTGAAGGATCGCAAACAAAGACTCCCTTTCGTTCTGTTCCAACTAAAATGTTGCCTTCTGCATCTTCCGCTATTACAGTGACAGGTTCTGATTGTAATTCTCCACCAAGTGATATAGGTTGCCCCATCTCCGATTTAGGTTCGAAAAGATAAAGCCCACGTGCGGAGCCCACCCACATCCTTCCTCTTGAATCCTTAAAGAGAGACCGCACACCGGAAGCCAACCACGGATATTCCGGGGCTCCATAAGAGACAATCTCATCNGTAGCCAGATTGAGTCGGCTTAATCCCCGAGAAGTTCCAATCCATAAGTGCCCTTCTCCATCTTCCATCAAGGCAGATATCTGCATATCAATTAGGGAAGTTCGGCGGTCGCCGCGAGCAGGCTTATAGACTTTCATTGTGACNCCATCATATTTATTTAGCCCATTGCGCGTGCCAAACCAAATATATCCCTTTGANTCCTGATATATTTTCATTATNGACATTTGAGANAGACCTGTTCCCACATTCAGGTTTGAAACCTTACGGTTGTCAGCTGAAATATGGACACAGAAAAAAATAGCCACAATCAGGAGCGTTGTGAATAATGTCTTAGGCAGCGAATTGCGAAGGATAGGTGTCATTTGTTAGGGTTAGTTAATAATGGTTGGAGTTACAGCTACAAAGTTATATATTTTTTTGCAATAATCTGCATTGATGACAAAAGATATTAGAGAAATCGCCTGTCATTTCCGTACCAAAATTTATAAATATTGTGTTTAGTGAGGAATCCAAACAAACAAATGCAAAAAACACTTGATAATTCGATGGAATTGTCGTAATTTTGTATGACTTTCAAATTCTAATAATTATGAATACTACTCATCTTCTTATCAATATTTTGTTGGCAGCAAGCCTACCCTGCTTCGCTAATTCACCAGAAATATCAGTAAAAATCACCAACCCAACCACAAAGGATAGAAAAGGAGAGGTAGTGGAAATTTCAGACTCCAAAGTCAGNATATTTGCCAATTTGCCTGTCACTGTAAAAGATATCAATGGAGCATTGATACCATCCCAAATGACGCACGAGGGAAACATTCTGATATTTGGAGATTTTCCTGCCCAACAGACCAGACAATTTTTCGTCACTGCTTCCGACAAAGACAAAATGATGGAAACCGACACTATATGCGTGGGTCAGATACGCCATGATAAGCAGGACGACTATGCGTGGGAAAACGACCGTGGTGGATACAGACTCTACGGACCTTCCTATCGCCAAGGTGGAGGGAAAGTGAGTGGCTACGATATATGGACCAAATCAGTAGATTATCCTACTCTGAAACAGCGATATGACGACCATGACAAATATGGTATGTCGTATCATAAAGATTTTGGATCCGGAATGGATGTCTATACNGTCGGGCCTACATTNGGAGCNGGNATGAACGCATTGATGGCAGNCGACAGCATTTGCTATCCTGTAGCATACGAGAATTGTGAGATTCTCGATAATGGTCCGCTCCGAGTCACAGCGAAAATCACTTGCTATCCAGAGACAATCGGAAATGACAAAGTAGTGGAAACCAGAATTATCAGCCTCGATAGAGGAGAGTGGCTTAACCGTACAGTTGTGAAATACGACGGACTTAAGAATCCCTACCCACTCACGACAGGTATAGTGGTGCACAAGCAAAATAAANGAGGNTATGCNATCGANCCNGAAAAGCGNCACNNAGCATACGTCGATTTGACCGACAATCCCGACAAAGGGAATGGTGCAATCTTTATCGGAATAGTGAATCCTCAACTCCCAGACAGCATATCATTTGTGCCATTTGATAAAGAGATAGCCGATGGAGTAGGACAAATCCAGACTTTCTCCACTTATGATCCCAACTCAGAATACACTTATTATTGGGGATCAGGATGGAGCAAAGGGGGAGTCAAGGGCATGGACGATTGGCGGAATTATCTATCCGACTTCTACGACCGACTTCACGAGCCCTTGCATGTGGCAATAGAATAGCAGAAAGGGAGCGCCTGATGAAGGCTGCTCCCTGAAAATTGCAAGCTAAGCTGTAGAAAAAGTTCATATAAGCTTATGGTTGAAACAAATAAGTGCTCTTATATATGAGTGCGATTATTCTTATTTAGATATGCAAAAGTATAAAAATAATTTCTAATACCAAACACAGGAAAACGCATTTCTCTACCAAAAGGATAATTTCAAGCTACAAGTTGCCAAAAATCGATACTGAGCGGACAAAAAATATTCATTTAGAGCAATATATTCCCATTTCATATACACTTCAACTCAACAAAAATGATTATCTTTGCACTTTCTAACAAAATGAGCCTCAAAACCACTTATTTTGCTTATCCATGGGAATNAAGTCATATACAAAAATAATCATTCTGCTGCTNATATCGNTAGTTCTNTTNTCAACCTTNTCNGCTTGCCATCAAGCAAGTGATGAGCTGAAGAAAAANGAGGTNATAGGAGCTATCAANGANACNNTACGATTAGGNAATATCNNCNNNGCTATCCNGATGACCGAGGAGCTTAAAAAAGANGCCCTCGCTCACNGCGANTCCGCTCTATGGAGCGANGCCATGGTGCAACAAGGAGTCAATGCNTANTATCAAGGNAATNCNCNTNTNGTNTTGNCATCNGCNGACTCAGCNATACGCTGGCTTGANCGCCNGAANCCNACTAAGGAAAGAGCAAGANTCNTNGCAAAAGCATATCANACNCNTGGNGCTTACTANGACCAATANTANTTCAATGCAGATTCNTCNGCCATNTATTTCNGNAAGGCCGTAGANAATGTNGAAATATGCNGGAATNANAGAANACCTNCCACAAGCCTACAGCAATTATGCCAATGCAATGCGCATGGCAGCCTCGCTCGACAGCGCAGCNTTCTATTATCATCGGGCTATTTCCACCGCAGACTCCCTTGGCCTGGGGCCAACCCACTACATCCCTCTCTATAATGGCATCGCCGCTGTACTGACCGACATGCGCGACTTTGACAACAGTGCCATCTGGTGGGAAAAATCGATGGGCATCTTTGACAAGATGGATCAATACGACAAATTCAACACTCTGACCGGCTATGGCAACGACCTCTATTACCGTGAAGACNATGAGGGAGCCAACCGTATCTTCACTCGCCTGAGGGAAATGCTGGATTCCGTGCCCGGAGCTCGATGGGAAACGATGTTTACAGACGTAAACCTCGCTGACTCTTATTTAAGATTGGGAGAGACTAAAAANGCGTCTGCCCTTCTTGANACGACGGCCAAATACTTCTCAGAAGAGCAACCAAATCCAATGGTGATATCTTATATCCATACTCTGCAAATAAGGGAAGCTCTGGCAAAAGGAGAGTATGATCATGGCCTTTATCTTGCCAATACCTATCCGGAGGCCGACACATTGCGCCTCGAACAGCACTTGGCAAGACTAAAAGCATTGGAATCATTGTACAACAACATTGGCAACAACCGACTGGCTTACATCACCCGATGCCGCCACGACCACCTTGACGACTCCTTGAAATCTTACAAGCTGAGCCAGCAGATATCTGCTTTGAATGCGAGCTATCAGCGAGACCGCCGCATTCTCGACCTCGAGGCAGGCAACACCAGGCAACAAGCCAGCATCTACAAGCTTATGGCTGCCATTGCAATCGCAGTTGCNGTAATCATAGGCCTCGTGCTCCTTTTCGTGGTGAGACGTGCCAATATGCGCAGACGTGAACAAAGGATGATGAATAAAATCATCTCCCTGCGTCAAGAAAATCTCCGCAACCGGGTGACACCCCACTTTATCTACAATGCCCTCAACCATGAACTTCACAATGAGAAAAATGGTCACCCATCCCATTTAGATGCATTGGTGCATCTAATAAGAAGGCAACAGATAATTGCATCTGAGATTCTTATACCATTTTCGGAAGAATTGAAATTTACAGACGACTACATAAGCGTAATCAGCGACAACGGCAGAGATCCCTTCGACTATAAATTCAGCATTGACCCTGATATCGACCCGGAGTTNCCNTTCCCTTCCATGACCCTGCAGATTCTNGTGGAAAACGCATTCAAGCATGGATTCACCACCCTTAAGCCTGGCGAAGAAAGAAAACTCTTCATCTCAGTCAAGCGCTCTCCCGACAATAAGATTTCAGTCAGCGTTTTCAACAATTGCGGCTCTCAGCCATCGAATGCAGAAAAAGGAGGCACAGGCCTCCACGTTTTAGTGGAAACTTTCCGGCTGCTTAACGAGCACAATAAAGAGCAAACTACATTCAACATAGACATGCACGCCGAATGCTACGGCCTTAAAGGATATAATGCCACTATCACCCTACCAGACAATCTAAAGCGATGAACGAAAACAGAAACGAAAATAAGATTAAAGCGTTGATAATCGACGANGACCTGCCAAGCATACGCCTGCTTGCAGAGGAACTTTCACGGCGTGAAGACATTGAGCTTTGTGGAAGCGCAGAAACTTTGGCCGAAGGAGAACGCCTGATTGCCAAGCATATGCCCGACGTGATATTCCTGGATATGAAATTTCNAGAGGGCAACGGNNTGGCTNGGTATGAGGNATCGACGTTGCCAGAGAACACGAAAGTNGTTTTCCACACGTGCTATCAGCGATATATCCATGACGCTCTTTCGCTTCGGGTTTTTGACTTCCTGCTCAAGCCATTTGAAGCTTCCGAACTTGACGTGATCATACAGAGGCTGCGAAGCCTGCCGAAAGAAAATGGAGGAGCAAAAATCCAATCGCTTGAGACGCCGAATATCCACCCAGATGCTCCCAATGGAGCAAGACTGCTGTCAATCACATCTGTGACTAACTCAAAAGTAATAGTCAACCCATCAGAAATAGTTTATTTCCGATATTTATCAGAGCGAAAAATATGGGAATGCGTATTCTATAGCCTCAAGCGTATCATCCTCAAGCGCCAGACTACTGCTGAGACAATATTAGGCTACGGGAAAGACTTCGTGAGGACACATAAGCATTTCATCGTCAACGTGCGATATATCGGCATTATCAACGGCAATGACTGCCTCCTGCTTCCTCCTCTCGACAATATCACAGAAATCAAGATTT
>WFLX010148927.1_pt1 | contig 21205 bp, 16 predicted proteins | sample 4967041 | NCBI WGS metagenome assembly WFLX01 (sample SAMN12857096, study PRJNA449069) | gut metagenome | isolation source: stool from male and female vole | host: Microtus ochrogaster | place: USA:Florida | collected 2017
CCCTTATTTTCCATAAAATAGGTCAAAAGTTCAAATTCCTTATAACTTAAATCCACATTTGCCCCGTCAATCATTACCCGGTGCGCTGCCTTGTCCACCTGAATACATCCACAGACTAGAATTTCATTTTTCTCAAATTGATTGGTGCGGCGCAAGATTGCCTCGATTCGCGCCACTAATATCTTGGGACTAAAAGGCTTGGAGATATACTCATCCACTCCCAATTCAAACCCCTGCAGCTCGTCCCGCTCGTCCGTCCTTGCCGTCAGCATAATGATAGGCACCTTGGAACGCTCCCTGATTTCCCTGCACACCTGCCAGCCATCCATCTTTGGCATCATGACATCCAGAACAATCAAGGCAATATCCTTCTCCTGAAAGAAAATGTCCACAGCCCGCTCGCCGTTTTCCGCTTCCAGAACTTCAAAGCTTCTCTTCACCAGAAAATCCTTTACCAGCTTTCTCATCCTGCTTTCGTCATCTACTACAAGCACCTTCAATTTCTCCATGGTCATCCGCCTCCCGCCAGCAAATCATTGGTGCGAAAAATTTCACACTATTATCGTAACACACAATTATGTCAAATCTGTGAAAACCACCCCTAATACTATCACAAATTTCAGCAAAAATACATATGTGTAATATTTTTTTAATATTTTAGTAATATTTTTCCTCAAAATACTTGATTATTTTTCCATCTGATACTACAATAGAGTGTGTAACTTTTTGTTAACAAAATATTTTTATGTTATATACAGAAACGAGGATTTTATGAAATACGGATTCATCCATGCCACAGGCATCTGCATTCTGACTGTCTGCATATGCTGTGTTACTATAAATGCAAAAGAGCCGGCAGCCCTGCATGCAGCGGCAAATACTCCAAAAATAACGGAAACTGAAAATATAAGTCTGAATATAGAGCCCGTCATAACAGCAAGCCTCAATAATACCCATCCCAAATCGGAGCTTCTGTTGTGCGGAGGCGTTCAGGAATTTTTTAACTGGCTTGAGCCCATTGTGCCGCTTCCAGAGGAAGAAAACGAATATGCGGACTTTGCCATTGCCAATGTGTCCCACTATGTCAATGTGCGCAAGGAGCCCAATACGGACAGCGAGATTGTAGGCAAGATCTATAACGGTTCCGTGGCTCATGTCCTGTCCACAGCAGGTGAGGACAACGATTGGTTCCAAATGATATCCGGCAATGTGGAAGGCTATATCAAGGCGGAATACTTTTTCTATGGTGAGGAAGCCGCTGCAGTGATTGATGATTATGTGACACGCTATGCCGTAGTACAAGCCAGCCGCTTAAATGTACGAAAAGAGCCTGATATCGAATCAAAGAGAATTGGATATATCAATAACGGCGAACGGGTTAAGCTTTTAGAAAATCTGGGAGAATGGCTGAAAGTACAGTATGCCGGCAATTCCACAGGTTATATTGCAGCTGAATATGTGACGATTGTAGAAGAATTTGTCTATGCAAAAACTTTGGATGAGGAGGCCGCTGAAATTGCTGCAAGAAAAGCATTAGAAGCCAGAAAACAAGTATCGGAACAGCAAGCGGCGGAAAATACTTCCATAACGATTACGCCGCCAGCCGAAAACTATTCCTCCAACGAAGAGCTCAGAAGTCAGATTATAGAGTACTCCATGCAGTTTGTAGGAAATAAATATGTACACGGCGGGAAAACCCTGTCCGGAGGCACGGACTGCTCCGGCTTCACAAGCTTGATTTATGCACAGTTCGGTTATTCCTTAAGCCGCACCCCCGGCGGACAGCTGTCTAGTGCAGGAAGAAGCGTTGATTACAGCAATGCACAGCCGGGAGATATCATCTGCTATGGCTCCGGTCAAACCTGCACCCATGTAGCGCTTTATCTGGGAGACGGTCAGATTATCCACTCCGCCAATCCCCGTAAGGGCGTTGTGACGCAGGCCGCAGGCTTTGATACCATTATCGGAGTAAAGAACGTGATTGATTAAAAGGGTGAAGCCAAAATATCTTCTCTGGTTAAGACCATGTCTCCGAAGGTATTTTGGCTTTGTTCCTTCAGATCCTCAAGTTTGATAACTACACCTTCTTCATAACTTTGAATACCATGGCGCTTTGCCATTTCCTCTGTATACTCTTCCAAGAGATACACATTTTCCAGACGGAAGGAAGCCAGCTTGTATTGGCATACCATGGGCAGCACCCCCGTCTTGTCTTCTGCAATAGTCACTCCCTCTTCGGACACATGAAATGTGACCCATGCCATTCCTTCCAACATACTAGCTGCCTGTTTTTGCAGGGAAACATAATTCCCAAGGGAGTAATAACAAAGAGCCCTGTTTCCATTTTCCGCCTCAATCCATTCCACTGGCTGGGGCACATGAGGATGAGTTCCAATCAAAAGGTCCGCTCCTGCCTCCGTCATTTCCTTTGCAAATTTGCGTTGATAATTGGAGGGCGTACTTTGATACTCCGTCCCCCAATGAGGAAATACGATTACCACATCCGCCATTGTCTTGGCTTTTTTGATATCCTCCAACACATCAGGATTTAACTTTGTGAAATCTAAGGCACCCGTCTGCCTGTTATAATCGCACAATATATTTAAATGCCCTCTCAAAGATGCCGGAACGCTTCCCAAATTCGGTCCATAGGTGTAATTTAATATGGCAAAGTTAATGTCCCCCACCTGAAGCAGCGGAATTTCCGAGTACGTTTCCTCTTTTGATATGCCCGTCATCAAAACCTCCGGATGCTGCTCCCAATAAGAAGCGCAATGTAAAATCCCCTCAATTCCCTGATCCGCAGCATGATTGGTGGCATGAAGCACAATATTAAAGCCCGCATCTATAATGGCATCCCCCACCTGCGTAGGAGAATTAAATTTAGGATAGCCCAGATTACCCAACTCATTTCCGCCAAAAATTGTTTCCTGATTGATTACCTTAATATCCGCCTTTGCCAAAAAATCTGAAATATTCTGAAACAAAAAGGAAAAATCATAGCTTCCGTCACTTTTGATTCCGGTTTTTATAATTCCCGGATGAAGCAGATTGTCTCCCAAAGCCATCAGGGTAATATCATACTCTTCAAAAGCCGGGGGATTTTCTGGTTCTGCCGATACATTTGACGATGTTACGGGAATTTTCTCTCCAGTAAATCCACTCACGCTCTCCTGAGAACTTTCCTTCCATGCCTCTTTTGATGCTATTTTTTGCGTGCCATCCACCGCCGCCTGCCAGACATCAGACAGGGAAATGCCCGAATATGACATCAGACATATGATAAGGATTACAAGCGGCAGAAGCATCCCAAACACTAACTTTTTCTTTGACATACTAACCTCCATGATTCCTCTTTACGCTTTACGCTTTTCAAATTCCTTCTGGAATTCCTGCAAATCCTCTCCTCTNAAAGNNCTTTCCAAGAGCCTTGNAAGCATCTGTGGATTGCAGGCAAAACAGGGAATCCCCATAGCGGCTATACTCTGCGCCATATTGGCATCATAATAGGGTCTGCCCCCATCCGCCAGCGCAAGCAAGCATACCACCGTCACACCGGATTCCTTCATCTCCTCCAGCCGGCGCCGAAATGCCGCCCTGTTGCCGCCCTCCTCCAAATCCGAAATCAGAAAAAACAAGGTTTTGGAAGGATTTTCAATAAACTGTTCACAGTACGCCACAGATTGATTGATATCCGTGCCGCCTCCCAGCTGGAATCCAAACAATAAATCCACCGGGTCATCGCTTTTTTCCGTTAAATCCACAATATTGGTATCAAACGCCACAATTCTGGTAGAAAGGCTGGACATACTTGCCAGAATGCAGCTGATAATGGAGGAATAAATAACGGATTCCCCCATGGAACCGCTCTGGTCGATATCCAGAATCACCGTCCATTTATTCGCTGCAGTGGTGCTGGTTCTGTCAAAAAAGTAAAAATGCTCTGGCACAATGGTATGTAATTCTTGATTATAATGTTTCAAATTCCTTGAGATAGTAGTCTTATAATCCAACGCCGCCGCAGAAGGAATGGGTGAATGCTTCCTTCTGTTGATGGCGGCCGTCACCGCCCTGCGGATATCCTGTTCCAGCAGACGGTTAATCTCTTCAACAATTTTCTGTATAAAAGCGCGGACACTTTCCTTGGAACGCTTAGGAATCTGTTCTTTTAAGAGAAGTATGGTGGATGCAAGGTTGATATCCGGCTCCAGATTCTCCAATAATTCCGGCTCAAAAATCAGCTGTTTTAAACCGCATCTGGTCATGGCATCCCCCTGGATAACCGTCACCAGCTCCTTGTCAAAAAGACTTCTCACATCTCCAAGCCATCTGCTGATCTGGGGATTGGAGGGACCATTTCCCGCTCCCCTTCCGCTTCCGCCGCTTCCAAAGCCTCCGTTAGCCGTATTGTTATATATGGCAGCAAGAGCCTGATCCATCAAATCCTNCTCGGGAGTCAGCGCCATCNCGCCGCCNTGCATCCCGTTAAATCTGTTCTGGCTCTCCTGTCCCAGAATCAGCCTCCACCTCTGCATATGCTCTTCTTGATTCATTCCATCCTCCATTTTTACTACTTCTCTTTCTTTGCCCTCTCTATCCGCTCGGCAAGCAGTGCAAAATTTTTGTCCGACTTCCATATCTTTGCAATCTTTTGTTTATCCACATACAAGACAATAAAATCCTCTTTATCCTCCACCCTTGTAATTTTCCTAAGGGAATAGCATCTCTCTTTATCTGAAGCCCCCCTGGTAAACAAGGAACCCATTACACTCCTTATATTTCTCACATAAATATCCTGATACTTGACTGTCACTTTCCGCATCATGACATCCAAAAAGTTCCACGTTCCTATGACAAAAAACAGGAAAAATCCGGCATAATACAATGGATAATAGGGCAATTCCTTCCTTTCTCCCCAGCAGAAAATACCTCCCCCCAAAAGCCCGATACCCAGCAAAGCTCCAAACAATGCACGGATTTTATCCGCTCTGGTTTCCGCTACGGAAAAATTATCCTGATATGCGTTAAGTTCCACACCGCCTTCTTTTAAATATCCCCTCTCCAAGCCTTTTTCGGCTTCCNATCTCCGATACAAAAGGGCAAAATGACTCNTATCNTCATCCNCTTCAAAAAGCTTCTTTTTGTCGTGGTAGGGCAATCAGCTGCCTTCTTCCGCCTGCGCCATTATTTNTTATAATTTTTTCTATATAGCGCACCTTGGTAATCTCCGAAAAGTAAATGACCTTGGGGCGCAGCGGAAATCGGTATATTGTCAGGGTATCTGTATCCACCTTGATTTCCCAAAGCAAGGATACGAAACATAAATATCCACAAAAAAAGGTAAATGCCATAAACAAAAGTACTCCCGCTAGGGTGCCGGAATCCCACTCTGATATAAACACCATCATCACTGTAAGTCCATAAAAAAATATACTGCCTATGATTCCTACAATGAAATAAAAGGGAGACAGCCCCATAAAATATGGCTCTGTTATACTTTCATATTTGGCAATCTTCATCCCTGTCCATGCCCAAACTGCCAAAATCGGCAGAAATATAATGCAGGCAGTCCCCAGACAGAATAATATCTTAAAAATCAAAGTCAAACTCCTCCAAACTCTCCACCAGCTTCTGCTCTTCCCCGCTTAAGGTCTGGTTCAGTGCCTCGCTGACCTGCTGCCCGTTAAGATTCCAGATTTCACCTAAGTTTTCCGCAATTTCATCTTTCTCCATTGCCGAAAAATCCGCAAAAGCCCTGCGCAAAAAGACTAACGCCCGCTTAAACTCTTCCTCATCCAGCTCATCCAGATAATTATCCAGAATCTCCCACAGGGACAATCTGGCAATCAGTCCGTAACGGTTCTTCATGGCAAGCCCTTCAAACCATCCTGCCCCCAAATCCGCTGGTACTCCTTTGGAAAGCCTGCGCTGTACCTCCAGATTCAGCCTTTCATTATCCATAGAGCCTCTTTCCAACAGCACTGCCATGGCAAAGCCGGATAATTTTGTATTCAGGTCATCCCTTTGGGCAGTTTCCTCCAAAGCTTCCATCCAAGCCTGACTATCCAGAAAATCATGGGCTAAAGCTGCACCGTTAAGCCTCTCCATGGCTACAATAATTTCCTTGCTGGCGGCATCATCACAAATGCAGGTTCCCGGCAAAATCAGACAAGCCCTGTAAAAAATCTGCTGCAAAATAGGCTCTAAAGGCGCTGGGTCCAACTGACGTATATTGCCATATTGTATTACCACGGAAAGCCTGTGGGCAGTCTGCGCCAATTCCTCCATGGAAGCCGCATCCACAGCCATAGCCTGCAAAGCTCTTGTGGCATAAGTCACTGCGGAAGCCATGCCGCAGGTAAAAGCATCCTCAATAACCCGGGCAATTTCACCCATATTGGGGGCATTTTCCACCCTTTCTTTCATACAAAAGGATGCTGCCTGTGCCACTGTGTCGCCTTTTAACGCCGCTTCCACCAGCTCAATCTCCGCCTCCGGAGTCCACCTGATAACCCAATGCTCCGCCCACGTAGCATTCTCCTGTTTTACTGCCTCTTCCTTGGCAAAAGACACTCCCAAAACCCTTAACTGATGCAGAAAAAAAGAGCGGTTCAAATCCAAAAATGCGGCTTTCTCAGTAGAGACTTTTCTGTTTTCCCTAAGGTCAAGGGGCAGATCCTGTGCTGTAATATCACGATATTTTTCCAGCTTCAGCTCCTTTAATTTTCTGTAAAAATCTTCCTGAATGCTGGTTCGGCTGACTCCCTCCGGCAAAGCTCCGATTGTGGTGCCGATTTCCGTATCTGCCACTGCAAGACTGATTGCGGCAAAACTGCCTTCTCCCAGACAAGTCACTGCCGCATCCCTCAAATCCCTGAGAGCGGGAAGCCTGCTGCCCCGGATGCCTGCCAGCGAATCCGCCAGCCTCACCGCCTCTATCACCTGTGCGGAAGATACCGGCGTCCCATGCTCTCTCTGGTATGTGGCAATCCTTGACAGATAGTTTTCTGCAAAAAAATGATAATCCTTTTTTTCAAAGGCGTCCCACAGCAAATGATAATATGCGGGAGCTCTGTTTCCGGCGCCGTAGCCGGATCTTGTGGACAGCCTGTAATACGAATAAGGCATCAGGGTGTGGTTGGCTTCCACCTTTGGCAGAGATAAAAACTCCTCCTGTGTCATTGGCAGCGCTTCCTCGTCCAGAAGCCCCGCCACATGGTATGCACCTGTGACCACCACGATTTCCTCCGGAGCAAATCCCTGCTCCACCGCATTTTGTATCTGCAAGCGCATAAAGGCTTCTCTCACCAGAATTTCCGGAAAATCCTCATCCTGTCCCTGATTGATTTCCCGCAGACTCGCTCCGAAAAGATTGGCTCCTCCATGATAACCTTCCGTATCCTGAGTATGCTCCATGGTCCGCTCCCAGAAAGTCTCATGCCCGTCTTCCCCCGCCTGTTTATCCAGAAGCTCATAGGCGCTCATACGCCCCTCTTCCCCCTCTGTGCTCTTTCTTTCCGTAGGAAGCGCCAAAAATACATCGGAAGGCAAATCCATAAACCGACACTCCCTGCCATGTTCTTTGCACCAGCAGATTGCCTGATACTCCGGCGAATACTCCGCAAAGGGGTACAATATGGTATGTACGGGAGCTTCTTTTGTGTATGCCAAAATGGCAATGGGCAGCTTTGTGTCCTCATGAGTGATATTATCTATCTGGTCATTTAAATCGCTTGGTCCCTCCACCAACACAAGGCGGGGAGCCTTTTCACTCAAAAACTGCCGTAAGTGCCACGCCCCCGCAGGGGACAGATGGCGTATTCCAAAAATATGTGGATGCTGCATAATCATTACCTGTTCTAAGCTTTACTTTCTTTTCAAAAAACAAACTACAACATCTCCCTGCAGGCTTTATAAAGTCCGCTCCAATGGGAACCTCTCTTTTTCATGACATTTTCAAGATATTCCTTCCATGCCACATTGTCTTTTTCATCATCCTTGATGACTGCTCCCTGTAGCGCAGCAGCAAGGTCATCATCCGTGATACTTCCATTGCCAAAACTTCCGGCTAATGCCATGCTGTTGCACAGAAGGGAAATTGCCTCCGCTGTAGACAGCACACCTGTTGTGGTTTTAACCTTCTGACTCTTGTCATATGTCTCGCCGTTTCTCAGTTCTCTAAAAATCGTGCAGACTTTTTCCACCACTTCATCCTTGGGCTGGGAAGCATTTAAATCCAACCCTTCTGACAGTTGTGCCACTCTGGTTCGGACAATCTGCATCTCCGCCTCCAAATCCGCCGGAGCCGGAAGCACTACAATATTAAAACGCCGCTTTAATGCCGCAGACATCTCATTCACGCCCTTGTCTCTGGTATTGGCAGTGGCAATCACGGAAAATCCCTTTTTGGCCGGCACCTCCATACTTAATTCCGGCACGGAAATCCTCTTTTCCGACAAAATGGATATGAGTGCATCCTGCACCTCCGAAGCACATCTGGAAATTTCTTCCATCCGTGCAATACTTCCCGTCTCCATGGCATGGAAAACAGGACTTTTCAACATTGCTTNCGGANAAGGGCNGTTGGCTATCAGCATNGCATAANNCCAAGAATAACGANTCTGNNCCTCGGTGNNTCCCGCCGTACCTTGAATCACTTTGGTGGAATCCCCATTGATAGCGGCAGCCAAATGCTCCGAAAGCCAGCTTTTTGCCGTTCCGGGCTCCCCAATCAATAAAAGAGCTCTGTCTGTCACCAGCGTGGAAATGGCAATCTCCACTAGTCTCTCATGCCCGATATATTTGGGCGTAATCTCCATATTTCCGACCTTTCCTCCACAAATATAGGTGCGGACAGAGCGGGGAGACATACGCCAGCCCGCAGGAATGGGGTCTTTCTCCGCTGCAATCAGCGCATCCAATTCCTTTTGAAATAGCTGCTCCGCAGGCAGCCTTTGTAATTGTTGTTCCATGGTTTTTACCCTGCTTCTTTCTTTTATTTTTATTGAATAGAATTCTTAAGTTCCTCCACAAAAGCCAACAGTTGCTCNTCGCCCCATGCANTGCTGTTATGTACTTTTAACTGTCNCTTCTTGTACATTTCATATAATTTCTGCGCCTCTGCATATCTGGCAGCGGCATCTCCCGGCAGATTCCTGAAATAACTAGGAATCTCGGACAGATAAAACGCACTCCTCTTTTTGTAATAAGAAACTGCAAGTCCTTCGCATTTGGGATAATTACAATGACGCAGACTGCTTAAATAAATTCTACTGTCATCCGATTCCAATGCGCGCTTATAAAAATAGTCCCCCAATTTTTGACAGCAGCCTTCATCTTTAGGATCTACACACCCATTTAATAACATGTCAATGGCTTTATCCCTGCAATCCATCAAAATATCCAAAAAGCGCCCTTTTATCTTTGCCTTTACCGGATGAATCAATTGAGGCAGCGGTTCTCCGGAAGGATGCTTATGATAGGCATGAGCAAAAAATAATATATATTCCCTTCTTCGGTCATCATATTTCAGACCATATAATCCTCTATCTAACAAGGGATACATCTCTGTATTCCGCTTATCTCCCAGCAGTTTCTTTTGAGTAAGCTGCCCTTCCAGCCAATCACAGCAATCCTCTCTTGTCAATAGCATGGCTGTCACAGCTGCCGGAAAATAATCCCTGCGACTGCCTTTCTTTCCATCCTGAACCTCATATAATTTTATGGCAAGCTCACAGAGTTCTTTGTCCGGATGCAGATACAATGCCTGATGCAGCAGAGCGGGCATAATTTTATTAAAAGNNAATGTACNTTCTTGTAATTNCCGATTGGACTCCAGCGACGGGACCTCGACTGCCCACACCCTTCCGTCTCCCAGATAAAGATTTCTGTCTTCCAGATTGGCAGCCATGGAATAGACTTCCAAAATTGAAGAACCGCTTTTGCCGGGCAGCGCCTGCAGAGCAGCTCCCAATAAAACTGACCGCTCATCTGACAGAACAATTCCCACCCTATACTCCGTGTCCTTTTTGGCAGGTGCAATAATAACCTTTACCCGCTCATCCGGCGCACTCATCAAGTACCCTAGCTGCTCCTTTAAAACTTCCGCCACAAATTCGGAAGCCCATTTTGTCTCCACATAAACCAGATATTTCATGGCATCCACAGGATTTTTCTGATAATATTCCCTCAATGCCATCTCTGCCTTCTCATCTTCTATGTAAGCAAGAGCATAATACGCCATCTTTTTGGCATTGCCCTTTTCCGTTTTGGTCAATTCGATAAGAAACTCCGCATTTTTCGGACTGAGACGAAGTGCATAAATAAGTTCTTGGCGAACTTCCTTTTCCGCCTCTGGCAACATCCTAATATAAAATTCATTCGTCAAGGTCTCACCGTTTACCACATCTGTATCAATGGCCGCCATAACCTGAATACGGCGCACCATCTCTCTTTTCCCTTTGGGATCAAATCCGCTTTGCAATAACGGCAGAATTTGCGTCCCTTCCTCCTTAAGCCATTCTGCTACAGTATCCGCAAGTTCTGCATAGGAAGCCCCCAAAGCCTGCACCATTGCTGCCTTAATACGGTAATCCTCAAACAACTCCGGATGCTCCTTATGAGTCTCCGTGACATAACTGTAATGTCCGCTGCCAGAGCTTGACAGGGCATCCAGCAGGGGTTTTAACGCAGAATATGGTGCATTTACAATGGTTGCTTTTCCACTGTTTTCCAAAACATCCGCGATCGGCTCCACACTCTCCTCCACAGATACTGCTCCCTGAGTACATAATACGGCGTCTGCCAATGTGATAGCATCTAACAAAAGTCCTTCCTTGTCTTCCTGCCCCGGCTGTGTCAATTCCCTGACCATCTGCCCGATTTTGGCAAACACGGGAGAAGCTGACTCCAAAGGCGCAAAGGCCTCCGCCGCCCGCTTTAAGCGGAAATCCTCTGAAAGTAAATTTGTACCCGCAAGCATAGCAGCCCGAAGTCTTGCACGCAATTCATATAAAGGTGAAATGTCCATTTTTATACCATGCCTTTCTGTAACCTGTAAACGCTACTTTCAAAAAAAGCTGAGAGAATGATTCCTCAGCTTTTCCTTATTCAGTCAAGATGCTGATCATCTAATAACTGCCCTAAATCTTTCCTGACAAGAAAATCAGCTCATCACAATATCATATACTGTATCGGCGCCCTTCAGCCATTCATCCACATTAAAGTTCCATGCCACACGATAAGGACCATCCGGCATGGCAGAAAGTCTCTGATAGATTCCACGACGCTCTGCAACTGCCGCTTCATCTTGACACCACTCTGCATATCCTTTCAGATAGGATTCACAAAGTTCCTCCCAGCTATTGTATGTCTGCTGCATCACCTTTGCCGCCACTGCAGAACAATTCAGCAGCATTTCACGGGTAAAGTACCCTGCGACATAGCCCATCCCCGCTAGTTGGGTTGCACGACAATAATCCCATGCATCACTCTCTTTCTCATTATGGTCGCTTACGCGAAGCAGTCCCACAATCATGAACAATAACTCCTCGCCATTGTTAATTCCCCAATCTCTTCTCATAACCCTGCGCATCATGCTAGCATCTGCACTGTTCTTCTTATANCCGCCAATCAGTTTCCANCTGCCTCCTNCATATTCTNACNAAAGTGCATATGTATCCGTACACCAACGCTCCNTATCATTTATTACATCGGTGNTCTCAGTTTCTTTTTTTCCAANAATATCAAATAGTCCCNTAATTCTTCCTCCATTTCTAGATGCCATGCCTGTTTCGGGACAGACTTATTACTGAGTTTATCTTACATCATCTGACAGTTAAATTCAATCCCCTTCTCTCAATCATACTAACTGCCTCTATCCTAATCAGGCTGTCAATTTCTTTACCCACTAGTACAACAGCCTCACCACATCTGTCTGTGTCACAATGCTTAAAGGCTGCAGTTTCAAACGCCTTTCTCCTGCATCATAATAAAAAGCTCCCAATAATACCTGATTTTGGAATAATTCTTTGTCTGACAGCAGCGCCAATCTGTCCGTGGTGGATTCCATGCCCGGCGCATCACCTAAGGCTATGCTCTCCCCAGCCTGTGTTTCCAATGCAAAACCGTCCTTGGTTTTCCCCAGCCTCACAAAAGAAATCAGCCTCACATACATGGGGTCAGCAAGGGCATTTTTTAAGATATTTTTGGCTGCTTTCGCCTCCGTCCCCAAAGAATCCGAAGCAAATTGATGAATCTTTGTCAAATCATCCTCCTGCACCTGCCTAATCTGGGCGCCGTCCCAGCGGATACGCAGATTCCCTTCCCCGGGATAACAGGCAGCCATGCCGATATGCGCCACCCCAAACACTGTATCCTCTTGCTTTACATATTTCAGTGCCTTGATGGGACGATAATTATAAGTGACAAAAATTTCTCCTGTTGCCAAATCAGCCCAATATCCGGTATCTATGTATTCCTTCCTCGCCNCGTCATAAACCACCCAGAAAGCAAGCTGCATCAAATCTACATCTGCCCTTCCTTTTCCCAAAGCCTCTAGTTCAGAAAGCTTCCAGATACCTCCAAGCTCTTCATAAAGTTCGTTGTCATCCTGCCCCACCTCATCTAGTTCCAATTTATCTGATAAATACTTCTTGGACTTCTTGATTAAAGTCCACATTTTTTCCAGAATGTCGATAGCCTTCTCATAATGCTCCTCATCACCATCTTTCTGTAAAGCTGCAATCTCCAAAATCAAGCCGTTTAACAGGCGCTGAGGTCCGGGCAGATAATAATNTCCCAATTGTTTGGACAACTGCTCATAGGTTTTCAAAGTCGTACCACCCATGGTTCCTAAGCCTGCCCGCATGAGATCCTNNACCNGCTTNGCNGCAAGCTCCAGCCCTTNCANCTGTTTTTTTATCTTTTTGGTTTTGGCAGATTTGGCGCTCTTTTGTGCCGCTGCCTTTTTCTTTGCCGCAGCAGCCGCATCTTCTTCGCTTTGCTCTCCTAAGCCGCCTGCACCTTCTGCTCCGGTGTCCCCTGCCGCTTTTGCATCCCTTGCCAGCTTCTTCTCCCGTTTTTTCAAAATATCCTCTGGAATCTCACAAATGCCAAAGGATTTTCCCGCCAAGATTTCATAGAGAAGCGCCAAACCATGTTTACAGGGAAACTGCCTGCTGGGACAAGAGCACCGGCACACAGGTTTCTCCGGCTCAATAAAATCCACTGTAGTAATGTAATTGCTTTTTCCGCTTCCGGTACATTCGCCCAGATAAAAGGTATCGTCCTGCGAGCGCTCCAATCGCACAAACCCACCCTTTTTTGATATTTTTACGGCGTTTGCCACTGCCGCTGCATTGGGCGCCATTACCTGAATCTGCTGTTCTGTAATCTGCTGCATGATGACCTCCCATTATTTTAAACTTTTACCTGATGACTTCTCCTGATTGTATTATATCTTTGGATGATATATTTGTAAATAAAGGTTTTATGACATTTCATTCCAAAGTGTGAATCCCAAAATCAAAATTCCGCCGATTACCTGCCACAAGGTCATTTCTTCATTCAAAAAGACCACAGAAACCAAAACGGCCACCAAAGGGTCTATATAACTTAAGATGGCTGCTTTCTGCCCCGGCAGCTCCTTTAAAGACGAAAAATACATACAATAAGTTACGCCGGTATGAATCAGCCCCACAATCAATAAATTAATCCATCCGACAGCGTTCAAGCTGCCCAATGAGATTTTGCCGGTACATATTACATAGGGAAACAAAGTGATAATTGCGGAAAGAAACTGTAAAAATGTCCTGTGGATTCCCTCCACATTTTTGATGAANTTGTTNNAAAGAATTACTGTGNCATAAANTACAGCCGCCCCCAGTCCAAATAAAATCCCAATAAAACCGCTTCCGCCGCCAATATCCCCTATNCCNGTAATCAATACAAGCCCCAGCGTGGAGCCGACGAAACACGCAATCTGCTTCCCTGTCAGCCTTTCATGAAAAAACAGCGGGCTGGCAACAGTCACTATGACAGGCGCAAAATAATAGCTCAATGTGGCAACAGAAACTGTAGTATATTTATATGCCTCAAACAAAAGAATCCAATTAATGCCCATTGCCACCCCAGAGGCAAGCAATAAGGGCACCTCTTTTTTTATCTTTGAAAAAGGTATCTTCTGCCCGGTTATTTTAAGAAACAGAGCAATCAGCAAGGCGGCCAAAACAGCGCGGTACAGTGCCAGCTCCCCGGAAGATACCGGAATATTCCGCACAAACAAGCCCAGCGTGCCAAATATCGTCATGGATAAAACCAACATGAAACGATACTTATGCTGTCCAGGCTGTTGTGTTTCTTCTTTTTTCAGACTGTTTTCCATATTTAACCTCCATCATATGTTTATTAAATTTTATGCAATTATCTTGAAAACAAATCGATTCCCTGCAATATAACACCCACCGCGGGAATCAATACCGATAATATAAATATTATTTTGTTTGTTATTGTAGTATAAATTAAATTCTGCTTGATGATTTCATCTCTTTTTGATATCAATTTCTCTTTCTGTCCAGAATTTATTTCTGTTAAAATCTTCCCATTTAAATCAGCAATAAGATAATCTTTNTTAACCCTCATAAATGAAAATAATTCCTGTAAAGGCANGAATGCCAAAACCACCAATATAGTAACAATNAAAACTAAAATAAATGACGGTATATNTNTATAAAATGTGTTATAAACATTATAGTCTGCTGCCAATCTATCATTAAATATAAATAAGAATGAACCTATGATATAAAACAGACCATAGGAAAAAGTGCTAACTACTATATCGACTGCACTCAGTATACTAGGATTTTTGTTAAAGTCATCATCATGATAAATTAAATATCTATATTCTATGGTCTTATAAACCATAAATCCGCTAATCAGTGCCATACCCAGCAAGGATAACGAATGATACCATGTAATACCTAAAAAGAAACAATAATATATTTGTCCCCAAATGCCTAAATTATATATCCAATATGCCTCTGTATTTGATTTTGCCACACTAAAAAAGCCATAACCTGCTGCTACTGCTATACCAAATAACACAATCCTCAGAGTTCTTAATAACCAATAATGCTCCTTTTTCTTATGCGCCTTTTTCCTTTTCTCCTCTTTCTTTTTCTCTTTCTTTTGCGCACATTCTGTCATCTTACAAAAAATCCCTTTATCTACTCCTTTTTTGATAAACTCGTCAAATTTTGCCGGATAATATCCCGATAAAAAATATGACAAAAAATATAGTAATGTCAACGCCAAACTATTACTCAAATCATTTATATATGTAAACTTATTATCAGAAGTATATAGTACTTGCTTATAAATTAAATTAAATAAATTTATGGAAAAAACAATGATTGGAAGCGAGTAATATATCCATTTGCCAAACAATGACTTTGACCACCGAACATACAAAGATGTTGCAATATTTATCTTTCTGAATGTTTGAAAACAATAAACTAAATTGACTAAAGTTTTTATATTTTTTTCTGTTTCCATAACTCCCATTCCCCCACATTAAAATCTTTTCTACAAAATTCCACTTTATTCAAGTTTATGTCCAGACAAGAAAAAAGTCAACGCTCTTACAACAAAATAATACTTCATTTATGATTGACATCCCGCGCATTACCTGTTATAATAACATACATCTAGGGAAGCATCTAACATTTCAAACCATTTCGGCTGACAATCCCTGTATAACAAATGAATATGGCGGATTGCAGGAAATGGTGCGATAAAAGGCTGCATTGTCAGTTATCATACTAGTTCTTCTTTCCGCTGGATACGAAAGGAGAACTATATGAAAACAAATGATGTAAATAGGACAAGAAAGTCCATTGGACAAGATCATTCCGTGGGGCAAACCGCAGAAAAAGTATCTGTCAAGAAACAGACCGCACAAAGAAAGACTCTGGAGGAGATGAACCTGCTGGACGACTTTCTGTTTGTGTCAATGGTAAGTTACCCAGAGATAGGGGAAAGGTTTGTAAGAAGCCTTCTGAAGACCATTTTCGGCAGGGAGTTCAAGCACCTGACAGTCACAGCCCAGAAAATATTTTATGGCGCAGATACCAAACTGCACGGCGCAAGACTAGATGTGTATATAGAGCCGAAAAAGGGAACGTCTGAAGGGAAGGCTACTGTTTACGATATAGAGCCTGACCGGAACGACAGTGCCGCCGACAAAAAGGCGCTGCCCCGCAGGGTACGTTTTTATCACGGAAAAATTGCCGCCAGAAATCTGAGTTCAAGAGTAGACTACGACACCCTAAAAGATGTCGTCATCATAATGATTATGCCCTATGACCCCTTTGGGCTGGACCGCATGGTATATACTGTGAAGAACAAATGCGTGGAAGTGCCGGAGATGGAATACGAGGACGGGGCAAGCACCCTGTTTCTGTATACAAGAGGGACGGTGGGGATTCCCAGCGAGGCGGTAAGTCAGCTGCTGCACTACATGGAAGATACGACCTATGAAAATGCCGTGAACAAAGAACTGCGTGAAATCCACAGAATGGTGGAGACCGTGAAGGAAGACCCGGAGGTGACAGAAATGCACATACAGATGGTAGAGGACATTATAAAAATGGAGAGGGAAATCACAAAGCAGGCGGAGGAAATCACAGAACTGACGGAAGAAATCACAAAACAGGTGGAAGAAAACGCAAAACAGGCAGAGGAAAACGCTAAACAGGCGAAGGAAATCACAAAACAGGCGGCAGAAATCGCCAAGCTGAAGGAAGAACTCGCACAGGTAAAAGGCATGGAAGAACCTGCAGCACACGCTTAATAGACAGCACCTTGCACCCTGCTCTTCTATACCAAAGGCACAGAGGAATTCCCAACAAGGCGGTAAGACAGCTGCTGCACTACATGGAAGTTCTCTTCACAAGGCTTACCCTCAAGAATGCCGTCTCTTGATATGTATCTTTTGCACCAACCAAAGATAGCATTGGCTCAACAGNACCAACAGCNGAAAAACAACTATNATTCCAGCCGNAANCCCCCACCTGCTGTCCACTCCCGTCAAATAATCCTTACCATTGAAGATCCTAAATACTTTTGAGATAAAGTCACACACACCCGCATGAATCAAATAAATATAAAATGTCAAATCCGACATCCGCGCATCATATAATAATATACCAAACAAGCCGCACACAATTCTAACATTATGCCAAATCCTATGGCCTATACATCTTTCACATTATTTAGAGAAGCCATCTTTCGAATAGTATGTGGGAATTCTAACCTTTTGAAATCTTTTCCGATAAAATGATCCTTGCTTTTTTCGCAGATAGCGAATTTTTTAATTCTGTTTTGGGCTCAAACCATTATCAAGTTAAGATTATGTATTCTGTAAATACATCTCATTTCCAGCTTATAATCTGCTCTCCTTTTACAAGAAAGGCCTCCCTTGCAATTTGAGCAAGCGGAAAATCAGATTTAGAATCTGAGTAAAATGCATCTATCATTTGTTCTCCGAAAATCTCGCGAAATCTGGTCACTTTCATCTCACCATAACAATTTTCGCCGTAGAAATGTCCTGTATGAATATCCACTTCCGATGCAATTAATGTTTTCACATCCAGCTGTCTGCATATACCTTCCAATAAGAAACGCGGTGATGCCGATATAATGACATCGTCTTCTTTATGTAATGTTTCATAAAATTTTTTAATCTTCTTTCTGTGCTTATCCCAAAAATCATCAATTAAACAATTTGTGTCCTTCAATTTTCTCAAAAAAGAAAAAAATGCCTCTTTCATTTCTGTTTTTGTAATCTTGCCCATCTTATAACGTATAATCGCTCCCACCTGTTCGGGCAGACACAAAAAGATATGCGGATTTCTTTTCAGACAGAATAAATAGAAATCAACCGTTGAATCTCCATCATAAATTGTCTTGTCAAAATCATATACCTTCACATATATCCACCTCCGTCTTCTCGCCTATTTTATATACAAAATAAGCATAAGAAGCACAATGTAAATACCCCCCCATACCAAAATAAACTTGTCTTTTAATATAACTTCAACCGGATCCGCATCCGTAGTCCCTTCAACCGACAAACTATACTTCATGGTAATCAGCAAAACGATAGGCACTGTCCAAATCATCATTGAATGTGCATTCTCTAGTGCCCATAATGAATAAAACGCATTGGCGAGTCCCATACACATATACATATTTTTATCCAAAAAAGCATAGTTATAATGGGATAAAACTTCTCTGGTATCATCGTCTGCATGTCGCTGCAACTCATTCCTTCTCTTACCTAATCCAAGATAAAACGCACCTGCAATAATTGTCAGATATAACCAATTTGAAATAGGAATATCGGATAACAATCCGCCATATGCAATTCGAATCACAAAACCGGATACCAATATTGCAACATCNACTAANGGAATGTTTTTNAACTTTCTGCTATATAATANGTTTAAAATAATATAAACAATCACNAACCAATAATGTTGAATCACCGACTCCTGCAAATTGAAAGCAACCGATAACAACAAACAAAGAACAGCAATAATCCATGCCACACGGACACTGATCTCGCCACTTGCAATAGGGCGTTTACATTTTATCGGATGTCTTCGATCCTTTTCCACATCACTTATATCATTCACAATATAAACAAATGAAGATGCCATACAAAAAGACAAAANTCNTNCACNCGCACNATACATACGAGATACATCAAAAAATTTTTCTCCAAAAAACAATGGCACAAAAATTAACAGGTTTTTCAGATAGTGCTTACATCTTATTAACCGTAAAATACTTTTTATTTTTTTCATGATTCTCCTTTGAGTATTCTTTCCGCTGCTCAATATTCTATAATTCTAAATGAATTATAATCATCACATATATTCAAATCAGAGTTCCCATCATATGTATGCCAGAATTTTGAGGAAACAGCTTTTTCAAATAAAACCACTATAATCTTATTGGAGTCCTCATTTTCTATTAGTACCTTGCGTAATACTTCCTCGTCAATCCGCTTAACACAAATCAGTTTTTGGGAATCTTTTGTTTTTCTTTGCGTAATATCATAGTACCCTCCCGCATCAAAATCATTTGCACTAAATAATATTGTAAGATTTTCACTCTGTTCTAAGTTCTCTCCCAAATACTCTGAAACTCCTTTATAATCATCACATACATAGTAATAATTAAACCGAATGTTTGCCGCCGAAAAGATAAGACAAATTGTATATAACACTGCAAAAAAGTACTTGCCCTTTCCTTTTCCAATCATATAATAAAGCAAATCCATTATCACTAAAATATAAACTGGCAACACTCCCATGCAATGTCGTTCCCACAGTCCGAATCCAATGGGCAGAGAAAACAGGAAAAACACGATAAAATAAGCTATTGTGCCTCCAATCATTTCTTTTCTGTCAATTTTTATCTCTTTCCTGTTACACAGCCATATTATGGCAATTGCCATCACAGCAACCACCAAAACCCCCATATAGACTATCTGATTGATTCCTATAATATCAAAATTTCCGGCCCGTAAATCATTTCTGGATATCCCCAATCCTGCGAATCCCAAAAATGCATAAACAATATACAAAATATTTTTAATACCAAATCCAGTCTTTGTACTCGGTCCAAGATAAAATAACCCATAACAATCCATTGCAAGCAACGGAATATAGAAAACACAAAAAAACAAAAAGACCAATATGTGCTTTTTTAGTTTAATCGGTTTATTCATAAACACTTTAAATATGTACAAGACATAAATAAATCCAAAAATAAAGTGTATAAACACGCCCAAAAGAAATATGAGATTTATCTTAATAACATTTCCAATACTGTCAAACTCCTCAACAAAAAACACATAATAAATAAAAGCTATGGATAAGGCATATACCATAATATAAGGTGTGACCTCGTCCATGTAATAAGCAAACATCGGATGAATAAAAAACAATAAGGCAAAAAAGGGATGATATTTTTTACATTGCATTATCCTGTATACATAATAAAATGCAATGGCTGCAAAAATCAAATTGCTCGTTCGCATTAAAAATTCGGTCTGCCCCACCAACTTTACCCAAATAAACATAAATGACATATATCCGGGCTGACCATATCCCATAGCTGTTTTCCATGTATTTGCAAAATTTCCGCTAATCGGATCCATTACTCTGCAGATTTCATCTCCCCACATACTTCCATTTGTTATGGATAACACAGAAATAAGTGTCACAAGACCTGCCGTAATAATCCAATATACTTGATTCCTACTTCTTTTACTAATCTTTTCCACATTTTCCTGTCTTTTCACATTCATAATGTNTCCTCTGCCTTCTTATATGTTTTACCCAAAATCCCGTATTATCTATATAGCTATGTATCCTTTAACTACCTATCGTTTACTTTAGCGGAGAATTTAGCCATAAGCAAAATTTTATATATATGAGAAATAAATACAGAATAATTCCCTGCCGACCTCATCTTCGCTTAAATGCTCTTATTAATGTCATGGCTTTATCTTTCAAAAAAGAAAATTGTTCCGTCCTGCTAAAAAATATAAAGTACAGACCATTCATCACCACAAAACATATACAGGTCTTTATCAACCAAGTTAAAGGGCTTACTGTTTTCAGCAGCGAAATAGGCCAATAACAAATTGTCCCACCCAGCAAAATAATTCCAATATTTTTTAGATATTCTAAATAATAGCTTATCACATCNCTGTCAAANAAATTTTTGTACAGAATATATGGTTCATACCAAAAGTAAGTTGCTAACTTGGATATAGATGTAGCAAACAAAATCCCACTAATCCCAATCCAATATCCCATAACTATCGATAAAACCAGATTCAGAATTGCCGTGCCGAACATAACATATCGAATTTGGCGATACATCCCTGTTCCTTCCCGAAATGTCCATACCGGACGCATACATATGGAAAAAAACAAATTTAATACCATCGCTATGAGAGTCAGTTGATCCAAAAGAAAATCCTTCCCTAGCCATAACTCCATAAAATCATGTGCCATATAAAAAAAACTAACCGTAACATATCCTCAAATCCATAAACTAATCATCTGCATGGTTTGAAATATCTTGAAACGCTTTTTTGCTTCACTGAACCCAAACAGCTTCAGGTTCA
>WFLX010046163.1_pt1 | contig 21204 bp, 17 predicted proteins | sample 4967041 | NCBI WGS metagenome assembly WFLX01 (sample SAMN12857096, study PRJNA449069) | gut metagenome | isolation source: stool from male and female vole | host: Microtus ochrogaster | place: USA:Florida | collected 2017
GGTCGTTCATATCCTTGCGGATGACAGGACGGTGGGTAAGGACCTCCACTACGTCCAGCTTGTGAATGTCCCACAACTCACCGGCCTCGGTAAGGGCGGTACGCGTCATACCAGACAGTTTGTGGTACATGCGGAAGTAGTTTTGCAGAGTGATGGTGGCATAGGTCTGAGTGGCTGCCTGCACCTTAACATGCTCCTTGGCCTCCACAGCCTGATGCAATCCGTCGCTCCAGCGGCGTCCCTCCATGATTCGTCCGGTCTGCTCATCCACAATCTTTACCTCGCCATCCTGAATGACGTACTCGTCGTTGAGGTTGAACATGGTGTATGCTTTGAGCAACTGCTGTATGGTATGTACGCGTTCGCTCTTCGTGGCGTAGTCGTTAAGAACGCGATCTTTCTCTTCAATCTTTTCTTCGGCCGTCTTTCCGGAGGTTTCTATCTGTGACAAGATAGTGGCTATGTCGGGCAGTACGAACAGATCCGGCTCGTTCACCTGCGATGCCAGCCATTCGTTACCCTTGTCAGTCAGTTCCACGCTGTTCTGCTTCTCATCTACCACAAAGTAGAGAGGATTGGTGGCTTCCGGCATACGGCGGTTATTGTTCTCCATATAGATTTCCTCAGTCGAAAGCATACCGGCTTTGATGCCGGGCTCGGAGAGGAACTTGATGAGAGGCTTGTTCTTTGGCAGTGCTTTGTGGCTGCGGAAGAGTGCCAAGTATCCTTCTGCCGTTATCTGCTTGTCGCCTGCCTCGGCACCTTCCGTGATTTGCTTCTTCGCTTCTGCCAAATACTGGGTGGCCAGCTGGCGTTGCACTCCGACAAGGCGTTCCACGAGGGGCTGATACTGTTCAAACTGTTGGTCATCACCCTTGGGTACGGGACCAGAGNTGATGAGGGGTNTGCGGGCATCGTCAATCAGTACGNAGTCCNCCTCATCCACAATGGCATAGTTATGGGCACGTTGCACGAGATCCTCGGGAGCCTGCGCCATGTTGTCGCGCAGATAGTCGAAGCCGAACTCGTTGTTTGTGCCGAAAGTGATGTCGGCCAGATAGGCTTTGCGGCGTTCCTCGCTGTTGGGTCTGTGCTTATCTATGCAGTCCACACGCAGACCGTGNAACATGTATATGGGACCCATCCATTCGGAGTCGCGCTTGGCCAGATAATCATTGACGGTAACCACATGGACACCGTTGCCTGTAAGGGCGTTGAGGAATACGGGAAGGGTTGCGGTGAGTGTCTTACCTTCGCCGGTGAACATTTCTGCTATTTTACCCTGATGGAGTACGGTGCCGCCAAAGAGCTGTACATCGAAGTGTACCATTTCCCATTTAAGGTCGTTGCCACCTGCTACCCAGTGATTGTGGTAGATGGCTTTGTCGCCGTCAATCTCGACGAAATCGTGCGATGCGGCCAATTCTCGGTCGAAGTCGTTGGCGGTCACTTCAACCGTCTCGTTCTTCGTAAAGCGTTCGGCTGTGCTTTTCACAATGGCGAACACCTCTGGACGTGCCTCGTCGAGGGCTTTTTCAAGTGTGTCGAGCACCTCTTTCTCCAGTTTGTCGATTTGAGAAAAGATGGGTGCACGGTCCTGGATGTCAGTGGTGGGAATCCGGTCCTTCAGCGTCTGTATCTGAACGCGAAGCTCTGCAGCCGAATTCTGTATGCATTGCCTTATTTCCTGAGTGCGGGCGCGGAGCTCATCGTTGGAGAGTGCTTGAATCTCGGGATATACTTTGAGCACCATTTCCACCAGTGGACGGTACGNTTTCAGGTNTCGGCTCTTTTTGTCGCCGAATATCTTTACAAGTATTTTGGAAAAGTCCATNTATATAATAATNTGATGTGTTTCCTGTGAATGTGAATTTGTATGAGTGAGGGCTAAACGGCGGGGCTTGCCCTCTTCGCTTCCTGTTTTGGGACAGGAAGCCACGCCGGAGGCATCAGTAGTTGAGNGGTGCCAGCGAGCAGGCGTTCNGTGCCCGAATGCGCAGCGTCTGGGNCACTNTNGGCGCCACTTGGTCCACGGTGACCGGTATGCGCACCTTTTCCGGCTCTATGCCGGCACCGAGGAAGAAGAGGGGGAAGCTCAGGTATGACTCGCGACTCAGCGACTGCTCGTGCGTGTCCTCGTTATTGAGCAACCATCCGGGTGACACTTGGATGAAGATGTCGCCAGAGCATCGGGGATTGTAAGCATTGTGGAGCTTACTGATACCGGGCGTCCAGGCGCCAAGCGTCAGCCGCTGACTTGTATAGACGTCCTTAACGCCGCTCAACTGAATGAGGAAAGCGCTGCTACGCTCCAGCACTTCCGCCAGATTGAGGTTACGGTTCTCAATGAGTTTGAGGTTGAGATAGAGTTGATTTTCAACAGCAGTCTCTACATAGTCGCCCGGTCCGTAGACGGCGATGAGATACATGTTGAGCAACAGCTTTGCCTTTGTGATGGAGAAGATGCCGGTGGGGATGCGGTATTTGCTTAGGTCTATCAACTCTTCCGAATCGCAATAGCCGGTGCTGGTCACCACGAAGAGTGTCTTTTCCATGCCCACGCGTTCCTCAACGAAATGGAAAAGTTCTTCAAGCTGGCGATCGAGACGGGCATAGGTGTCCTGCATCTCCATGGCGTACTGCGTGGCCGACTGATGGTCGTAGGTACCGGCATAGTAGGTCAGCGTCAGCATGTCGGTGTTGGCATCCGTGCCGAGACCGCCTTTCTCAATGGCCTGCATGGCGAAGCGATTCACTTCATCGTTGACGCATGCCGTTGCTTTGAATTCGCGGTACTTGCGGTTGCTGGTGAACTTATGGCTAAAGGCTTTGCCTTTTGCTCCGTCGTGGACGAAATACTTGAAGTTGACCACCATGTCGTTGAGCGGTTTCCATGTGATGGAACCGATGCGGCTCTCAAGCGATGATGCCGCCTCGTAGGCGGTGGCCCATTCGGGATACCCGTCGTAATAGCAGGTTGTGGCCCACTTTCCCGTCCAATCGTCAAGCCAAAAAGCGCCGTTGGCAGCATGACCGGCACCGAGCACTGCCGCATCGCGCGTCGGGGCGATGGAGAGGACGATGCTCTTGCCCTCAGTGGAAATCTTGAGTTCGTCGCCGATGGTTGAAACAGCCAGATTCTTGGGAGAGGACTTCTCGCTGGTGTAAAGGCCGGCGTATGTCTCGTCGTCTACACAGAAGAGTGGCTGAAGAGTCTGGCGGTCAAGCCAGTGGCTGCCGACAATGCCGTTGACGTACGGGCTGGTACCTGTCATGAGACAAGCCATGGCCGATGCGCGGTCGGGGCTGTCGAAGGGATATTCTGCCTGCGAGTAGAAACGTCCGCTCTCCTTCAGACGTGCAAAGCCGCCTTCCCCATAAAGCGGCGAGAATGCTTCAAGATAGTCGCCGCGGAGCTGGTCGATAACAATATTCACCACAAGCGCAGGCACCTGAGGCGCGTATTGGGCTCCGGCACCTGTTGCGGCAAGTAGCACGAAGAGCGAGGAGAGGAGTNTGTGTCTGCGAGGAGTCATCNTCTGNTCTGTTTTCNGNGGTTGTGGATGTNATAGCTGATGGGGCGNANCAGTAAANACAGCGCCAAAGGTACTACNATTTTTCCGAANGTCTGTGGCATCCAGGGAGAAAATAATATGAAAAGGGACAAAATGGNAAAGTGGAATGTGTGCCAATGCGTTTTAGCACGGTGAATAGCCGAACGCAGCACGAGATAGAAGCCGATGCAGCACGCCGGATTGAACAGTATAACCAGCCAGTTTGAGCCGACTCCCGGGTGTTCCGAAAAAAGTGCCATGAAGGCAAGCAACAGTCCAACGGCACCTTGTGCCAGAAGCANCACGGCATCCCACAGCCAGAAGGTGCGTTTAGTGAGCAGTTCCAGCATGACTATCAAGACATTGAGGGAAGCAAAAGCAACCAGGACTTGCCAAGGAAGCCACGGAAACTCCCGGTGCAAAGGCTGAGGCACAGCCTCGAGCAACACCTCCGTCCGACTGACAAGAGGACGCCGGTCGCCGTTAGGCGCATAGATGAGTGCCTTGTCGCAATAGCGCATGAGATATTCGGGCGCAAACATCGCCGCATGCGAAGTGAGGATGGTATCGACATCAGCACCGAGCATGATGTCGTCGCCCTCCCGGGCCCAAGGATGCTGCGCCGTGTACTGGTGCAGGATTTGCCGGTAGGTGTAGCGCGGCAGCGTGTCGGGATACACGATGTGTCCGTCCGTGCTTTGTTCAAGGATATCGCGCACTATGGTGGTGCAGTTGTTGTAAAGGAAATTGTAGCGGTATTCGCGGTTCTCGGGACGGCAGTTCTCGACAAGCCGGCTCAGGAGGCGTTTCGCTTCGGTTTGCGTCAGGTTCAGGTGCTGAGCAGTGATGCTTGAGCCGCGCCGACGGTATTCCTCTGTAAAGAAACGCCAGGGGATGGCCTCAATCATGTAGTCGCAACGGCCCAGCACAAAGTTCCAAATGAAGTAGGGTTTCGAGGTATCGAAAACGCCGTAATTGAAGACTGCGTCAAGCCCCGCCGCCGGCTGCTGGCAGCGGATGGCTGTATGGCCATAGAGCGAGTACACCTCTTGCCCGGGAGAACAAGTAAGCAACATGACGCGGATGCTGTCCTGTGCCGCAGCCGAAGACATTGCAGACAGGATGGAAAGGCAGAAAGCTATGAGCGTTTTCTTAAACATCGGGCGCAAAGATACTATATTTTATTGGATTTTCTGCAACAATACTTACTTTTTTGTCTCGGACAGCAAATCTTTCGAACATCCATCAAGCGATGTTGACGGTTTTTTTGTATCTTTGCACCCGTGAAATTGATCATAGATATAGGAAACACGGTTGCAAAGATGGTCGCCTTCGACGGAAACGAGCCCATTGAAGAGATTCGTTCAGAAGGAGGCATGCTTTCTGGTTTGGACGAGTTCACAACCAAGCATCATTTCAAAAGCGGCATCGTGGCTGCTGTGCGCGATTTGACGGAAGAAGAGGAGAAAGCCCTTGCCCGTCAGTCTTTTAAGATATTGCGTTTTACGCCCGACACCCCCATTCCCATCACCAACCGCTACCGCACCCCCGACACACTGGGAAGCGATCGCGTGGCTGCCGTCATCGGTGCCAGCTCAATCAAACCGGGTCAGGACCTGCTCATTATCGATGCCGGCACCTGCATTACATACGAAGTAATCGATGCCCAAGGGAACTATTGGGGCGGCAACATCGCTCCCGGCATGCAGATGCGCCTCCGAGCCCTGCATGAGTTCACAGCGCGTTTGCCGCTGGTGGATGCCGAGGGAGCAGTGCCGGGCATGGGTTACGACACTGAGACAGCCATTCGCAGCGGCGTGTTGCGTGGCATGAAATATGAGATAGAGGGCTACATCAAGTCCATGAGGGCCAAGTATCCGCATCTGCTCGTCTTTCTGACGGGAGGCAATCGCATCAATTTCCATACAGACATCACAAGCATCATTTATGCTGACAAATACATCGTCCCGCGTGGACTAAACAAGATACTTGACTACAATGAAGCGTTATTGTAACATATTCTGCTCTGTCCTGCTCGGCATGGCAGCCATTGGCGCAAAGGCACAGACCAGCGGTTGCAACTCATCATACTCTTTGTTCGGACTGGGACTGCTCGACGAACAGTCCGATGGCTTTCGCAAATCAATGGGCGATGCCGGCCTTGGCACACGCATAGGCAATCGTCTGAANACGTCCAACCCCGCAGCCGGCTCTGCCATCGACTCCCTGAGNTTCATNATGGACGTCGGCATGAAGGGTAGCTTCGGAAAGATGACGCAGGAGAACAGAACCGTTGGGGTGAACAATGCCTCGCTCGATTATGTTCATGTCGGCTTTCGCCTGTCCAAACGTTTTGGTCTGATGGCAGGCTTCCTGCCATATAGCAGCNTCGGNTACAGNTTCTCTTCGCAGCCCAAGACCATCACTAACGACATCAACACTACACTTCCCATAACCAGCAGCAACGTTTATAAAGGAAACGGCGGCCTGTCGCAAGTCTATGTCAGTCTGGGAGGAAAAGTCATCGGAGACCTGTCTCTCGGCATTAAAGCCGGATTCATGTGGGGAGACTACTACCACTCTGTGGGTCCCAGCTATGAGGAGGGTGGCCAGTCCGGCAGTTCATACAGCAGCGTGTATAAAATAGCTTCAGCGAAGCTGCGCACATACAAGATGGATTTCGGCATTCAGTATCCCGTTCGTCTTGATTCGGAGAATAAGCTGACATTAGGCATGGTGGTAAGCAACGGCCACAAGATAGCTCAGGATGTCGAGATGCTCCATTATACCACCATGGGCGACACAACAACCGTTACGGCCCAGACGCCCTTTGATTTGCCCTGGACCTTTGGAGGCGGTGTGACATGGGAGCACAAAAATCATCTTCTGGTGGCCGCAGACATACGGAACGAGCGCTGGGGCAATTGCCATCTTCCCAATGAGACAACAGCAGGCTACAAGGCTTCGCTTGGCGGTTACACAAATCGCACAAAGGCGGCTCTCGGCGCGCAGTGGACACCAAACGTTTACAGCAAGAACTATTTGAAACGCATCCAGTATCGTGCCGGCATCAGTTATTCCACACCCTATTTGAAAGTTAACGGTCAGAACGGCCCATACGAACTCAGCATGAACATCGGCGCCGGCCTGCCCACGATAAACAACCGCACAGTGGTTCATTGCGGCTTGCAATGGCTCAGACGCTCGGCCAGCGGCGCACATATGGTAACAGAAGACTANCTGCTCCTCAACATAGGGGTCACCTTCAACGANCACTGGTTCCAGAAATTTAAGATAAAGTAAGCGGCTCTCTGCCCGTTGACGGATGAAGAAGAAGACACTCACACCCCTCATAATCCTCATCCTGCTGCTTCCTTTCAGTTGCTCGGGAGAGATGGAACATGTAGCAGAGGCCGTCAGTGACCAAGACTCACTGCCTTTCCTGCATTCAATAGGCATCAATACACTCATCAGCGACAGCGGCGTGATTCGCTACCGCATGGTGGTCGAGGAATGGGATATCTATAACGGTCAGCCAGGCGAACCTTCAACATGGAAATTCATGAAAGGGCTGCTCATGGAGCGTTTCGACGAGAAATTCCATGTTGACCTTTTTGTTCAGTCAGACACCGCCTATCTCCACAAGCAGTATCTTTGGGAGTTGCGCGGCAGGGTCGTTGTGCGTAATGTCAATGGCGATGTATTCCACACGGAAGAACTCTTCTGGGATCTTGACAAACATGAAATGTACAATCATCAGTATATTCGCATCATCACACCTGAGCGGGAACTGGAAGGTACGGAATTCCGTAGCAACGAACAGATGACACGCTATTCGGTATTCAATTCCGCAGGTGTCTTCCCCGTTGAAGAAACCGGCAATACAGAACCGGCGGAAGAGATGCAACCGCAACCTATAGATTCAGTAGCTACGCCGCATAGTGCCAGCCGCATCCCGTCTGCCACTCCAAGAAAATAGCCGCAGAAAAGCTCATTGACATATCAACAAACGTCGTTTATTACCTTTTTCTGACATGATAGATAGTACAAGCATCATCGCCACCATAGTCATCCTCTCTTTCTCGGCTTTTTTCTCGGGCATGGAGATAGCTTTCATATCAAGCAGCAAGCTCCGTTTCGAGATGGACCGGGAAGAGCAGGGATTCTCTTCTCGTCTCATTGATACCTTCTACCAACATCCCCACAACTTCATTACGACATTACTTATCGGCAACAACATTGCCCTTGTTCTCTACGGCATCCTAATGGCCAGAATAGTGGGCACCCTGATATTGGAGCCCTTAGGCATCCATCAGAGCAAAGGTGATTGCCCGAACGAGGCCGTGTGCCTACTATTGCAGACCATCATCGCAACACTCATCGTCTTAGTCACCGGCGAGTTTCTGCCAAAGACGCTCTTCCGCATCAATCCAAACCGCATGATGCGTATTTTCGTCCTTCCCGCCTACTTTTTCTATGTCGTACTCTGGCCCATCAGCAAGTTTACCAGCTCCATCGGAAAACTGATGCTGTGGATGGCTGGCGAGAAATTGCCCAAAGCAACAGCAGAGAAAACTTTTACCCGCGAAGACCTCGACTACCTCATACAGAGCAACATCGAGAAGGCCGGCGATGACGAAGACATAGAAGACGAAGTGAAAATCTTCCAAAATGCACTCGACTTCAGTTCTGTAAAAGTGCGTGATTGCATCGTGCCCCGCACGGAAATAACAGCGGTTTCCGTGGATACCTCTCTGAGGGATCTGCGTGTGCAGTTCGTTGAAAGCGGGCACAGCAAAATCCTCGTCTATAAGGAAGACATCGACAATATCGTTGGGTACATACACAGCGCAGAAATGTTCCGCCTCAAAGACAATGAGGACTGGACTGCGCATGTACGCGAAGTGCCTGTTGTGCCCGAGGCCATGAATGCGCAGAAACTGCTTGGCATCTTCATTAGTCAAAAGCGCTCGTTGGCGGTTATTGTTGACGAATTCGGCGGCACCAGCGGCATTGTCACGATGGAGGATCTGGTGGAAGAAATCTTCGGAGAGATAGAGGACGAGCACGACAGCAAGAACTATATAGCAAAACAGACTGCACCTGGAGAGTATCTGCTGTCTGCCAGGCTGGAGATAGCACAGGCCAACGAACTGCTTGGGCTGGACTTGCCAGAGAGCGACGAGTATCTGACAGTAGGTGGCCTCATTCTGCATGAATTTCAGAATTTCCCCAAACTCAATGAACCTGTTCGCTTTGGCTGCTGGGAGTTTAAGGTAACGAAAAAGACAACCTCAAAGATAGAACTTGTTCAGCTACATGTGCTAAACAGTCGGAATATGCACACAAAAAGCATAGACATGCCGAAAAATGAAGACTGAACTGCATATTATGCGCGAATCATGACGCAGTATTGCATATATTGTTATAACTTTGCGTCCGCTAACAAGCAATACACCCAGCACCTATGCAAGAAAAACCGGAAAAGCCAGATAAGAAGTTGCGACTGCAAACCATCCGCAGGATAGTAAGTATGAACAGTCTGGAAAGTCAAGAGGAACTGCTTTCTGCACTTGAAAAAGAGGGATTCGTCAGCACTCAAACGACTTTGAGCCGCGATCTGAAACAATTACGCATAAGCAAGGTGCGCGTGCGTAACGGTCACAGCATATATGCACTACCTCGGGAAGGGCAGTTCATGGCAGTGCCGACCATAGAGGAAATCAATAGGACAAAATGGCGTCTGAACTTTTCTGGCAATTTAATGGTAGTGCACACTCCTCCGGGCCATGCCGGCATGGTTGCCTATGACATCGACAACCGCAAGCATCCGTTTTTCCTCGGCACAGTTGCCGGCGATGACACGGTCATCGTGGTCATGGCAGAGGGGACCGACCGCGACATGGCAACCAAGGTAATATGCGACATACTGCCCAAGTTGCACTGACAGACGTAAAGTGGCTCCTAAATGGTGTATGAACCAAATACATCTTGGAAAGACACATTATATATATTATAATAGAATAATCGAACGATATAATGAAAGACGTAAAGAGTGAAGACATCCGTGTTCTGGTGGCTGATGCCGAACATGAGGTGTATGTTGACACTATACTCGACACCATCAGGGAAGCTGCACGCCGTCGGGGCACAGGCATCGCAGAGCGAACCCATGAGTATGTGGCCACGAAGATGAAGGAGGGAAAAGCCGTTCTGGCACTACACGGTACTACTTTTGTCGGTTTCAGCTATATTGAAACGTGGGGCAACAAGCACTATGTCACCACATCCGGCTTAATCGTACATCCCGACTATCAGGGACTGGGCGTGGCAAAGCGTATCAAGGAATATACCTTTACGTTAGCGCGCCTCCGTTGGCCTCATGCAAAAATTTTCAGCCTGACTAGCGGCGATGCTGTCATGAAGATGAACACAGCATTGGGCTATGTGCCGGTCAGTTTCAACCAGCTGACAGATGATGACGCCTTCTGGCGTGGATGCAAGGGATGCACGAATCATGACATTCTCGAAGCCAAGGGACGTAAGTTCTGCGTATGTACCGGCATGCTTTGGGACCCTGAGAAACACCATGGCGAGCCAACGTCATTGGAAGTGATAAAGGATGTGATGAGAACTCTCGTAATACGTGGTATAGACTAAAAACAAAGATACAATGGCAAAGAAAAAAGTAGTAGTGGCATTCAGCGGTGGGCTGGATACGAGTTACAATGTAATGTATCTCACCAAGGAGATGGGATACGAGGTTTATGCAGCATGTGCAAATACCGGAGGTTTCAGCGCAGAGCAACTGAAGACAAATGAAGAAAACGCATACAAACTTGGTGCTGTAAAGTATGTCACCCTCGACGTGACGCAGGAATACTACGAGAAATCGCTCAAGTACATGGTCTATGGCAATGTGCTCCGCAATAATTGCTACCCCATTTCAGTAAGTTCAGAACGCATATTTCAGGCACTGGCCATCGCACGCTATGCCAAAGAGATTGGTGCCGATGCCATCGCACATGGCTCTACGGGTGCAGGCAACGACCAGATTCGTTTCGACATGACCTTCCTCGTAATGGCCCCTGGCGTAGAAATCATAACCCTGACTCGCGACAAGAACCTCAGCCGTCAAGAGGAGGTTGACTACCTCAATGCCANTGNNTATTTCGCCNACTTCTCNNAGCTNANGTACTCTTACAACNTCGGCNNTTGGGNANCCTCCATCTGTGGAGGCGAGATTCTTGACTCCACGCAGGGACTACCAGAGGCGGCATACCTGAAACACGTCACCAAACAGGAGCCAGAGACCCTGAAGATAGGGTTTGAAAAGGGTGAAATCTGCTCGGTGAACGGTGAAACGTTCACCGACAAAATCAAGGCAATCCAGAAGGTAGAAGAGATTGGTGCTGCTTACGGCATAGGACGTGACTGCCATGTCGGCGACACCATCATCGGCATCAAGGGACGAGTCGGCTTCGAAGCAGCCGCCCCGATGCTCATCATCGGCGCCCACCGTTTCCTTGAAAAATACACTCTTTCCAAGTGGCAACAGTATTGGAAGGAGCAGGTAGCCAATTGGTATGGCATGTTCCTCCATGAGAGCCAGTATCTGGAGCCTGTCATGCCAGACATTGAGGCAATGCTAACAAGCAGCCAGCGTAATGTCACCGGTGAGGTTACGCTCGAATTGCGTCCGCTTGGATTCCAGACCGTCGGCGTGGACAGCCCTAACGATTTGGTCAAGAACAAGCTTGGAGAATACGGTGAGACGGCCAAGGCTTGGACCAGCGAAGATGCCAAAGGCTTCATCAAAGTCAGTTCGACAGCCCTTCGTGCATATTATCTGGCACATCCTGACGAGGAAAGATAGGCATATCGGCACACTGAAAAGCATCTTGGCGCTAACACCTGCAAGAAAATGCTTGCGAAACATGAACAATATAATATGGTAAGAATAGGAATACTTGGTGCTGCCGGTTACACCGGCGGTGAACTAATAAGGTTGCTGCTGAATCATCCCGAAGCTGAAATAGTGTTTGCAAATAGCGAGAGTAATGCAGGTAATTCTGTCTGTGAAATTCATGAAGGGCTCATCGGCGACACGAATCTTCGCTTCACGAACGAGATGCCTTTCGACAAAGTGGATGTTGTGTTCTTCTGCTTTGGTCACGGCAAAAGTGCAGCATTCCTAAAAGAACACGACATTCCGGACAGCGTAAAGATAATTGACTTGGCGCAGGATTTTCGCATTGCGGGTGCTCACGACTATGTGTATGGTTTGCCCGAGACGCATCGTGAAGAGATTCGCCATTGCCGCCATTTAGCCAATCCCGGCTGTTTTGCGACCTGCATTCAAGAGGGACTTCTACCACTGGCCAAGGCGGGATTGCTGACCAACGACATCAGCGTGAATGCCATTACGGGCAGCACCGGCGCAGGCCAGAAACCAGGTGCTACGACGCATTTCAGTTGGCGAAACAATAATTTCTCTACCTATAAACTCTTCACGCACCAGCATCTGCACGAAATATGCCAGACTCTCAACGAGCTGCGCCCCGAAGGTGCCCCTCGGGTCATCAATACACTTGAAGAGGGGTGGCCTACGGTAACGACTTCAGCCAAAGAGCCGAAGGACGCGCAACCAATTACCGTCGACTTTATTCCCTATCGTGGCGATTTCACGCGTGGAATCTTCTGCACCTCAACAGTAAAGCTTGATCGGGAAATGGAGGCCTGCGAGATTGTGCAGCTCTACAAAGACTACTTCCAGGATGCAGCCTTCACACACTATTGCGAGAAAACGCCCGACATGAAACAGGTAGTCAATACGAACAAGGCTCTCGTCCATGTAGATGTCTTCGGCCGCAAGGTCGTAATTACCTCGATGATTGACAACCTTCTAAAAGGTGCAGTCGGTCAGGCGGTGCAGAACATGAACCTAATGTTCGGACTGGACGAAAAGGCTGGCCTTAATCTCAAGGCAAGCGCATTCTGAATTCGAATTAGCCGCACCGGCCGTTTCGGCCATAGAACATCTTGCGGCACATAACAAAACATATCATACATCTTAAAACGACTCATGGAACTATTTGACGTATATCCCCTCATGGACGTAACCATTGCCAAGGGCAAAGGCTGTACTGTGTGGGACAGTAAGGGACAGGAATATCTTGACCTCTATGGCGGCCATGCCGTCATCAGTGTTGGTCACAGCCATCCACACTATGTTGAGGCAATGACCAAACAGCTCAACACACTGGGTTTCTACAGCAACTCCGTGCAGAACCCGCTTCAGACGGAGTTTGCACGCCGTTTGGGAAAAGCCTGTGGATATGACAACTATCAACTTTTTCTGGTCAATAGCGGTGCTGAAGCCAATGAAAATGCGTTGAAACTGGCCAGCTTCAGTAACGGTCGCACCCGAGTTCTGTCGGCCGAGAAAGCCTTCCACGGACGCACCTCATTGGCTGTTGAGGCAACGGCAAACCCTAAGATTATTGCCCCCATCAATGCCAACGGGCATGTCACTTATTTGCCCATCAACGACATCAATGCCTGGCGTACCGAGCTGGAAAAGGACGATGTCTGTGCCTGCATCATAGAGTGTGTCCAGGGTGTGGGCGGCATCCGCATGGTCGAGGCAGACTTTCTGCAACAGTTGCATAAACTTTGTCAGCAACATGGCACCGTACTTATTTGCGATGAAATACAATGCGGTTATGGCCGTTGTGGAAAGTTCTTTGCTCACCAACTCCTCGGAGTCCGTCCCGACATGATTACCGTGGCAAAGGGCATCTGTAACGGATTCCCCATGAGTGCGGTGCTCATCAGTCCGCAGTTCAAGCCTGTCTATGGCCAGCTTGGCACCACTTTTGGTGGCAACCATCTGGCATGTGCCGGCGCGATAGCAGTTCTCGATATCATCGAAAGCGAACAACTCGTAGAGAATGCGGCAACTGTCGGCACATATCTAATAAAAGCCCTCCGCGAGGCCAAGCTTCCCCACGTTGTGGATGTGCGTGGCGAGGGNCTCATGATAGGCATCGAACTGGACATTCCCTACAAAGAGCCCCGCACACGTCTGGTCAAGGAGCAACACTGTTTCACCGGCTGTTCAGGCACAAATGTNATCCGCCTGTTGCCACCTCTTTGCCTTACCATGACACAGGCAGCAGATTTCGTAGAACGCCTAAAAGCAGTATTGCAGTGAAGATAGCAGTTCTCGGTGCCGGCAANATGGGGGGTGCCCTTGTTCGCGGNTGGGCAAAGGCNGGCATGTCGGCAGACCTCATCGCTACAGCCAACACCCAAACCACTCTCAACCGCATCTCCCAAACATGTCCCGGTGTAACGGTATTGCTTGACAACAGAAGAGCCGTCCAAAGTGCAGACGTAGTGGTGTTTGCCGTAAAGCCATGGCTCATTGAGACTGTCATGAATGAAGTTAAGGCCGAACTTGNCGCCAAAACCGTAGTGTCGGTTGCTGCGAACGTCCGCCATGACCGCATAGACATTTACGCCATGCCCAACATCGCGGCTGAGTTCGGACAGAGCATGACGTTTGTGGAGGCGCCCGCAAGTNTGCAGGACGGCATGCGCACNGTTTCCGTAGAACAGGTGGTGNAATTGTTTGAGACGATTGGTCTGTGTCAAGTAGTGCCACAGAAACTGATGGGTGCAGGCATGATGATGGCAGGATGCGGCATTGCCTATGTGATGCGTTTCCTCCGTGCCATGATGGAAGGCGGCGTCGAGATGGGTTTCTACCCCAACGATGCGCAGCGGATAGCCATGCAGACCATGCAAGGAGCCGTGACGCTTCTGGCAGAAACGGGCCTTCATCCCGAGTCTGCAATCGACAGGGTAACGACTCCCGGCGGCGTTACCATCAAAGGATTGAACGAGATGGAACATGCCGGACTTAGTTCTGCGGTGATACGCGGTCTGAAGGCAGGCTTGAAATGACAAAGGAAGAAGAGTTTGCGAAACTTGGAATAATGAAAAAAAGAATTGTGGTAAAGGTGGGCAGCAACGTGCTCACGACAGATAAGGGAAAGCTCGACATAACCCGCATGTCCGCACTTGTTGACCAGATAGCTTGGTTGCGATGGAAGAACTACGACGTGGTGCTCGTCACCAGCGGCGCAGTGGCTTGTGGCCGCAAAGAGATACAGGTCGATCACATGCTCGATTCCGTTGAGCAGCGGCAGCTGTTCTCTGCCATGGGGCAGGTCAAGCTCATCAACCTCTACTATGACCTCTTCCGCGAGTATGGCATCCACATCGGGCAAGTGTTGACCACGAAGGAAAATTTCCAGAGCGAACGATGCAGCGAAAATCAGCGCGCCTGCATGGAAGTGATGCTCGAAAACGGCGTCCTGCCCATCGTCAATGAGAATGACACCGTCAGTGTCGAGGAACTGATGTTCACCGACAACGATGAGCTTTCCGGCCTCATAGCTCGCATGGTAGGAGCGCAAAAACTCGTGCTGCTTACAGGCGTAGATGGTCTTTACGATGGTAACCCCTCGCACCCCGGAAGCAAAGTCATCCGGCAAGTACGCCCGGGCGATGACGTCAGCCGCTATGTGCAATCCTCCAAGAGTTCTGCCGGACGTGGAGGAATGGAGTCGAAGTTTGCCACCGCCATCTCCGTGGCAGAGGCAGGCATCAGCGTCTGCATAGCCAACGGCAACCGTGAAGGCATCCTGCCTGCCCTCATCGAGACCCCCGAAACAACCATTCATACAGAATTTCTTCCCGCATGAATGCCTCAAAAGTACAACCGACAAACGACCTGACCGGCACATTTGCGAAAGCAAAAGCAGCCAGCAAGGAGATGCTTCTCCTTACGGATGACCGACGCAATGAAATACTGCGCCATATAGCCGATAAGACAGAGAATGCCACGCAGCTGCTGATTGCGGCCAATGCCGTTGACTTGCAGAAACTGGATTCCGCCGACCCGCTCTATGACCGTTTGTTGCTCACCCCCGAACGCATAGCAGGCATTGCTGCCGACATGCGCAATGTGGCATCCCTTCCGTCGCCTCTCGGAAGGGTAACCAAGGAACGCACGCTCGACAATGGCCTTTATCTGCGCCGCGTCAGTGTCCCGTTCGGTGTCATCGGTGTCATCTACGAGGCACGCCCCAATGTGAGTTTCGACGTCTTCTCGCTCTGCTTCAAGAGCGGCAACGTCTGCATCCTGAAGGGCAGCGCCAATGCAGACGAGAGTAACCGTGCCATCGTTGCCCTCATACAAGAAGAACTAGACAAAGAAGGCATCAGCCCTGACGTATTGACCCTCCTGCCGCCCACCCACGAAGCAACCGCGGAACTGCTGGGAGCCGTCGGACACGTTGACCTGTGCATTCCACGTGGAAGCCGTAGGCTGATTGACTTTGTGCGTGACAATGCACGTGTACCGGTCATCGAGACAGGAGCGGGAGTTGTCCACGCCTATTTCGACAAGGATGGAGATTTGGAAAAGGGGCGCCGTATCGTCAACAACGCCAAGACACGCCGCGTTAGCGTCTGCAATGCCCTCGACTGCCTAATCGTACATCGCGACCGCATNGCTGACATACNTGCNTTGCTTGCCCCGATGGAAGGCCATGTTGAGGTTTTCCGCGATGAAACGACAATGGGACGCGAGTGGATGGACTACAAGATGTCGCTCAAGATTGTCGANAGTCTGGACGAAGCTCTTGCCCACATACAGCGNTACGGAAGCGGACACAGCGAGTGCATCATCACCGAGAATGAAGCAACGGCACAATGCTTCCAGCAGATGGTGGATGCCGCTTGCGTCTATGTCAACGCACCCACCAGCTTCACCGATGGTGCACAATTCGGTCTTGGTGCCGAGATAGGCATATCCACCCAGAAGCTCGGGCCGCGTGGCCCCATGGCACTCGAAGAGATGACTACCTATAAGTGGCTCATCAACGGAAACGGACAGACAAGAAGTTGAACGATATACCTACTCCCCCACCCATCCCTGCGGCACATAAAACCACGAGCAGGAAAATTAACTTTTAACTGAAATATATGAACGACATTCATCAGATAGCACAAAGGCTGAAAGGCCTCCGTGAGATATTCNAAATACCCATCGAGAAAATGGCCGAAGTCTGTGAGNCAACANTTGAACACTACACCCGCATCGANNATGGCGAATGCGACCCCGGCGTCTATCGCCTCTCACGCATCAGCAAACAGTACGGTATAGCCCTTGACGTACTTCTCTATGGCGAGGAGCCCCGTATGAATGGTTATTTCGTGACGCGCCACGGACAGGGACTTGCGGTAGATCGTCATGATGATTACAAGTATAAATCGTTGGCAAGCGGTTTCAAAGGCCGTGCCATGGAACCATTCTATACTACCATAGAGCCGCTACCGGCCGGCCGTACACGCGCAAAGAACGTACACGACGGGCAAGAATTCATCCTCGTTTTCGAAGGAGTGCTGGAAGTCACCATCGAGGACAAGGTCATCGTGCTTCGCTGTGGGGACAGCATCTATCTCGACACGACCCGCCCTCATTGCCTGCATGCTCTCGAAGGGAAAACCGTCAAAGCCTTGTTCGTAATTATATAGCCTTATGAAAGACAATCCGATACTTTCACGATTCCTCAAGCAGACCACATTTGTCTCGGAGGAAGACTATGAGAAAAACTTAGAGTTCATAATACCTAACAACTTCAACTTCGCTTACGATGTCATGGATGCCTGGGCAGAGATTGCGCCACACAAGTCTGCTCTGCTTTGGACCAACGATCAGGGAGAGGAACACAACCTCACTTTTGCCGATATAAAACGTGAAAGCGATCGTGCGGCATCCTACCTCATGAGCCTTGGCATTGGCCGCGGCGACATGGTCATGCTCATCGAAAAACGCCGCCTCGAGTGGTGGATATCCATGCTGGCGCTCCACAAGATAGGCGCTGTGGCCATTCCCGCCACCCACATGCTTACGGCGCACGACATCATCTATCGCAACAATGCAGCCTCCGTACATGCCATCATCTGCGTTGGCGAACCGTATGTTCTGGACGAGGTGCAAAAGGCTTTGCCCGAAAGCCCCACCGTCAATGTCTTGGTGTCCATCGGTCCGGAAGTGCCTGAAGGCTTCCACGACTGGCACAAGGAGATAAGCAACGCACCGGCATTCCAGCGTCCGCGATTCGTCAATGCCAACGGCGACACCATGATTATGTACTTCACTTCCGGCACCACGGGCGAGCCCAAAATGGTGGCGCATGACTTTCTCTATGCCATCGGTCACCTCACCACAGGCGTCTTCTGGCACAACCTTACTCCCGACAGCATTCATCTCACCGTGGCTGACACAGGATGGGGCAAGGCCGTATGGGGTAAGTTCTACGGGCAATGGTTTGCCGGAGCATGCGTCTTCGTCTATGACCACGAGAAGTTCACTGCCGAACAGTTCCTCCTTCAGATGGAGAAATACCGCATTACCAGCTTCTGCGCGCCGCCCACCGTGTATCGCTTCCTCGTGCGAGAAGACTTCAGCCGCTATGACCTGTCAGCGCTACGCTACTGCACTACAGCCGGCGAAGCACTCAATGCGGCGGTCTATGAGAAGTTCTTCGAGCTGACGGGCATCAAGCTCATGGAAGGTTTCGGCCAGACGGAGACAACAATGACACTGGGCACATTTCCCTGGGTGCAACCCAAGCCCGGCAGCATGGGCAAGCCCAATCCTCAGTACGAAATAGCGTTGCTGCGCCCCGACCTGACACCGTGTGAAGACGGAGAAAAGGGCGAGATAGCCGTCAAACTCACTGAGGGCAAAAAAGCACTTGGCCTCTTCAAGGAGTATTACCGCAACAGCGACCTCACCTACGAGGCATGCCACGATGGTTATTACTTCACGGGCGACATGGCATGGCGCGACAAGGACGGCTACTACTGGTTTGAGGGCCGTGCCGACGACGTCATTAAGAGTTCCGGATACCGCATCGGTCCTTTCGAAGTGGAGAGTGCGCTGATGACGCATCCTGCCGTGGTGGAATGCGCCATAACAGGTGTGCCCGATGACACACGCGGCATGGTGGTGAAAGCCACCGTCGTNNTGGGCAACGAATGGAANGCCAATGCAGGCGAAGGACTTGTGGCAGAACTTCAGACACATGTGAAGCATGTCACGGCTCCTTACAAGTACCCGCGCATCATAGAGTTTGTCGATGAACTTCCCAAAACCATAAGCGGCAAAATACGCCGGGTGGAAATACGTGAGAAAGACAGCAGTTCTTTCAACTCATAGTTCCGACCTGCTCTTCGTGCAGACTTCTTCGGAAACGACTAAGGCTCTGTCGGAAACATGAATCAGTCAAGCGAAAGACTCGCGAACTAAACGCAACAACTTGGATGAAGTCCTTCAGCCAAAGAACATCAAACACGACAAAAGAAACATGAAAACATTCCTCAATGTAGAAGATCTGGGCGACCTGAAGACGGCGCTCCGTGAAGCGGAAGAGGTCAAGGCCGACCGCTATAAATACAACACACTGGGCAAAAACAAGACCTTGCTCATGGTATTCTTCAACAACAGCCTCCGCACACGGCTCTCTACCCAGAAGGCTGCTATGAACCTCGGCATGAACGTCATTGTGCTCGATGTCAATGCCGGTGCGTGGAAACTCGAGACGGAGCGCGGTGTCATTATGGACGGAGACAAAAGCGAACACTTGCTTGAGGCCATCCCCGTCATGGGCAGCTTCTGCGATGTCATTGGCATCCGCTCGTTCGCCGGACTTACTGACCGCGACTACGACTATGCCGAGACCGTCTATCACCAGTTCGTGCAGTATAGCGGCAAGCCTGTCTTCGCCATGGAGACGGCCACCGTGCATCCCCTCCAAGCCTTTGCCGACTTATTCACCATTGCCGAGCATGCACCCCAACGCGGCAANCGCCCCAAGGTGGTCCTGACATGGGCGCCGCATCCCCGTGCACTTCCTCAGGCCGTGCCTAACAGCTTTGCACAGTGGATGGTGGAAGCAGACCGGCAGCAGCTGCCTTTGGGCGGCGAAAGCGGCATAGACTTCATTATCACCCACCCTGAGGGCTATGAGCTGGATCCCGCCTTCACTCGGGGTGCGACCATTGAATACGACCAACGCAAAGCCTTTCAAGGTGCCGACTTCATCTATGCCAAAAACTGGAGTTGCCCCGGTGTGGCTGCCCCCGACCAATACGGCAAGATTCTGAGCAAGAACATGAACTGGACGGTTGACGATGAACACATCTCCTGGACCAACAATGCCCACTTCATGCACTGCTTGCCCGTGCGCCGCGGCATGATAGTCACTGACAGTGTCATTGAGTCACCCACCAGCCTCGTAATCCCCGAAGCAGCCAACCGCGAAATCTCGGCCACTGTGGTGCTGAAACGCATCCTTGAACACTTGTAGGCACTGATTGAGTGTTCGTGAACGGTGATGGATGAGATTATGTATTAGTTTGAATTACGCTTGCATTTCTTGTGCCGCAGACTTTTGTCTCAAGGGAGGAAAAGTAGCATGACATTTGACCGAATGGATGCCAAAAGCCTGCGCCACAAGAGATGCGAAAGCGAACAAGCAACTCCCCACGGAAGAAGTGTTGGGAAACACACTCGGATAACCGGCCGATAGCCTGCCAAGGCCGCCCCATTATACGTTTATCCTTTTTTGCCAAAAACAGGATTTAGCACAAAAAAAGGCGGGTAAATGTGCCGTGAGTCATTCTTTTTTCGTATCTTTGCCCCGCAATTTAATAAAAGACATTCTATGGACTTAGATATGCTCACAGCTGTGTCGCCCATTGACGGACGCTACAGAAGCAAAACCGCTGCTTTGGCAGAGTTCTTTTCTGANTACGCCCTCATCCGCTACCGCGTCCGTGTGGAAGTGGAATACTTCATTGCGCTCATCCACCTGCCTCTGCCGCAACTTCAGGGAATACCCGTGACCGACGAGCAGTTGCGCAACATTTACCGCAACTTCACCCGGCAGGACGCACAGCGCGTCAAGGACATCGAGGCAGTGACCAACCACGATGTCAAGGCCGTCGAGTACTACATCAAGGAGCAGTTCGACAGTATCGGCGGTCTGGAGGCATATAAGGAATTCATCCATTTCGGACTGACCAGCCAGGACATCAACAATACCAGCGTGCCTTTGAGCATCAAAGAAGCGCTCGAACAGGTTTATTATCCCATGCTGGAGGAACTGATAGCCCAGCTCAACCAGTATGCTCAGGAGTGGAAGGACGTGCCCATGCTCGCCAAGACCCACGGACAGCCGGCAAGCCCCACACGTCTGGGTAAAGAGATTATGGTTTTTGCCTATCGCCTGCAACGCCAGCTGGAGATGCTCCGCCAGTGTCCCATCACCGCAAAATTCGGCGGGGCAACAGGCAATTTCAATGCGCACAATGTAGCTTTCCCCCAGTACGACTGGCGCGACTTCGGACGCCGTTTCGTGGCCGAAAGCCTCGGTTTGGAACGTGAGGAATACACCACGCAAATCAGCAACTACGATTGTCTGGGGGCCATGTTCGACGCCATGAAACGCATCAACACCATTATCATCGACCTCGATCGCGATTTCTGGCAGTATGTTTCAATGGA